>JACCEA010528765.1_pt1 | contig 40167 bp, 38 predicted proteins | sample 7449851 | NCBI WGS metagenome assembly JACCEA01 (sample SAMN15323453, study PRJNA562643) | freshwater metagenome | isolation source: river surface water | place: USA:Blue River Watershed | collected 2017-08-18 | reverse complement strand
TGAAACCGGCGCACAAAAGCTTCGCGCGCTCTTCCGTTTTGGCGGCAAGCGCGACGCAACCGGCTCGACCCCCGCCGTGCGTTCCGATGCCGACGAGCTGTCGGACGTGGCGACAGTGCCGATGTCCCCGATCGATACCGTGGACGGCAATTTTGCCCGCCCGTCGTTCCTCGATGCCGTCGATGAAGCGGAGTCGACAGCCCCCGTCGATGCGGCAGATGCGGCCGATGTGGCCACGAGTGCAGTTCCGTTGTTCGTCGAACCCGGTTCGACCACGGAATCCCCCTCGGTCTCGTTCCTAGACGACGTCCAGAACTCAGAGGCGGCCAATCCCCCGGCCGAGGCCGCAGGCATCGAAACCGCGATTCCCTCGCGCGTCAAGGACGACGAGATCTTCTAGTCCGCCGGCCCGTCCGAGAATTCGGGGATCCGGTCGAGTTCGGTCGGGTCGAGGGAGATGACGGTGTTCGTCGCCACGTAAAACAGAGTGGCGTCGATTGAGCTCAGTGGAATGCGACTCCACTCGCTGTAAGCGCGTCGGTACAGCGCCAACTGAATCGCTTTTTTGGCGCGTTCCGCAGGGTTCTTGGGCTCTTTGCCGGTCTTCCAATCCACGATTTCGACACGATCGCCGTGCGTAAAGACGGCGTCGATTTTGCACACAATGACGTGACCATCGACAGGGTGCAGAATTTCGATTTCGGTGTGTGTGGGTGTCAGCCCAGCCCAGCGTGACCGTGCGAAGTTGTCCTGGAACTGCTGCAGCTGTTCCTCCGTGATCGCACCCGATTCAATATCGGTGTCACTGTCGGCCGCCGAGAATTCGGCGTCGTAGTCGCGGAAGTGTTCGACCCACGTGTGGAATTGGGTGCCGAGTCGGGCAGCGGAATAGGGCCGGGTGGGCACGGGACGCAGCACGGATCGGGTCACCGATTCGCGAGCGTCTTGTTCGGTTTCGACGGTCACCGATTCGAGCAATTCGGCGTACTGCGACGCCGGCACGCGAACCCGCGGTGAAACGGTGAGGTCGTGCACCAGGGCCTCGGCCTTGACCCGCTCGACGGCTGCGGAATACTCGCCCGCATCGTGCGATGCGTGTTCGACGAGTTCGGCTGCACGTTCGATCGAGATACGCCGTTGCGGGCTACCCAGCGGGTCGGAGGGCCACACTATCGTCGCGGCGTCGAGGGAATTGGGGTTCTCGGTGAGCGTGGACCCACTCGGTAATTCGGCAATCAGTCCGGCCTGGGACAGCGCGAGCAGGTAGGCACTGGGCGATGTGGGAGTTACGTTGTCGTTCTTCCACCATGCTCCGGCGAGCAGCAGCCGGTGACGCGCACGGGTTACGGCGACATACATTAGTCGATTTTCTTCTCGACGCTGTCGGTCCTGGTTGGCCGTCTTGAACGCCGAGATGACATCACGCACGTCCTTGCGGTTCTCGCACATCCCCAGGTCAAGTCGCGGCAGGTCGGCCGCATCCCCACGCAAGGGGAACGGCAATGCACCGAGCTTCAGCCAACCGGACGATGTGTCCTTGCCAGAATTGGGCATGGTTCCGTCGACGAGTCGGGGCAGTGCAACTAGGTCCCATTCAAGCCCCTTCGAGGAGTGCATGGTCAGCACCTGAACAGTCCCCGGCTCGGGCGGATCGCTGCGCGGCGACACCTTTTCACGATTTTCGACCTCTCGCAGCCACCGCAGGAATCCCGCGAGCGAGGGATGTTCGGCAACAACCCGATATGAATGCACCAATTCCATGAACGACTCGAGCGAAGGTGCGGGGTCCCGGACTGGGTTGGCCATCGCCTCGATTTCGATGCGGAGTTCGCGGATGACCTGGTCGATCATGTCGGTGACGGGAAGTTCGCTGTGGTTGCGGAGCCGCCGGAACAGTGCCGCGGCGTCCTTTAGTCGGTGGAAGCCCACCTCGGACAGACCCACGGGTCGAGGGTCCCGCCAGGACCGACCAAAAGGTTGTTCCCCCCGGCACACATCGTCCCACGTCGCGCTGTTGAGGTAGTCGAGCCCGTCCACTATCGACGCGGCTTCGTCATTGGCCACCGAATCACGGAACGCGGCCGAGACATCGTCGCTGAGGTACATGGTGGACAGGTTGTGCGATATTGTGCGCAATGCCGCGAGGTCGGCGGGTCCGATGCGCCAACGCGCACCGGAAAGCAGACGGACGAGCTGGGCCCCAGCCAGGGGATCGGCGACGACGGACAACCCACACACGAGGTCGGCAATGGCGGGTTCTTCCATAAGCCCACCAAGCCCCAGCACATGGAATGGGACACCGACATCCCGCAACGCATCACAAATCAGCGACTGTGCGGCATTAACTCGCACCAAAACGGCCGCACTGGGTGTGGATTTGTCGGGGTTGCCCTCGGCGATCCGGGCTTTCATCCACTGTGCGATTTCCGCGGCCTCGGCACGGTCGTTTTCCACGTACAAGGATTCGACAGCAAAGCTGCTGGCGCCGGGAGCCGCCTGCAGTTGACTGACTCCGCGTTGGGCGTTGGGCCCGATGATGTGATTGGCGACGCGGAGGATGGCGTGACCGTTACGCCACGACGTCGAGAGCTGGTAATCCGGGCCCGGCCCAAACGACGAATGGAAAGTCGACAGGTTGGTGGCGCTGGCTCCTCGGAAACCGTAGATGGCCTGGTTCGGGTCACCGACCGCCATGACTCCACCGCCGGGAAAAAGCGCGGCGAGGAGCTCGGTCTGGCCCACCGAGGTGTCCTGATATTCGTCCAGCAGCACGGTTCGATACTGCGCTCGGTACTGTGCGGCAACCGCGGGATGTTCACGGATGATCTGTGCCGCGAGTGCAACCTGGTCAGAAAATTCAATCAGTCCGCGACGTCGTTTCCGCTCTTGGTACGACTGCGCCAACTGCAGCAGGAGACGGAGCGGCGCGACGCGCTGCAGCATGGAAAATTCCGCCGCGTATTCGCTCTTCTCGATGGGCATCGCGGCGTACTGTTCGATGTGGTCGCAGACCGACAAAATTTGTTCTGCCCGTGCACCGTGTTCGCGCATGTCGCGAGCGAGTTTGAGTACTGCATCGACGATGGTCGTGAATTTGTAATCGATGGTGTCGAGCCCGCGAATTCGGGCCTCAGAGACGACGTCGTAGGCAACGGTCCATGCGCTGGCTTCGGTGAGGATCTGTGCGTCGGAGTCCCACCCGATTCGCGCCGCGTGGTCGCGGAAAATCATCGAGGCAAACGAGTTGTACGTTGCAACTGTCGGGCGGCTGAATTCATCGATTGCCTTCGGAACCAACCGGGATTCCACCATTTGTTCGATGCGTTCGTTGATGCGTTCACTGAGTTCTGAGGCAGCTTTTCGGGTGAACGTCAGGCCCAGAATCTGGTGTGGTTCGACGTGACCATTCGCCAGCAACCACAGCACGCGGTTGGCCATGGTTTCTGTCTTACCCGAGCCCGCACCCGCGACGACGAGAGCGACATCAGAGACCGGAGATTGGATGATCGCCGATTGTTCGGGGGTGGGCAGATACACCGCGGGCTCGACATGGTCAAGGCCCTCGCGCCGAGCTTTTTCGCGCGCCTTGGCCTCTGCAATTGCCACGGCAATGTCGTCAGGGGTGATGTTGTCAGTCACTGCACACCTCGGGAATTCTGACCCAGCGTTTGGTTGCGGCGCTGCGGTCTTGAGCGTCGATCTCGAGCGGACCCTGGAATTCGGCGGCCGCCATCAGTTCGGCGACACCCAGCACTTCGGCCCCGAACTCGTGCGCACGTTCCGCGGTCAGAGCGGCCTGCGTGTACAAACCCAGCCGGTTCGTCGTTTTGTTGGTGGATTTGGGGAAAAACAGCTGCGCTCCGCCGAGGTGATGCGCGCGTTCCCCCAACTTTTCGGACAGCGCCGCGTCGAGCTTGTGGCAGAAGTACGCCAATTGATAGGCGCTGAGCTGGTCGATGTCGTTGCCCTCCCCCACACGCTTTTTGTCGTACGTTCCCGTCTTGAGGTCCGTAATAGTGATGGCGTCATCGGCACCGATCTCGACCCGGTCAATAAACCCGTGAATGTGGGCCTCGAGTTCCGAGGTGTCGCCCACATCAGGGTGTTCCCCACCCAGATGCAGCGTGAACTTTGCTTCGGGGATGGCGAGCTGACCACCCCGAGATCGCAGATCCGCAAGATAGGCGGCGATGACGGTGAGGACCTGCGTGGCCTGAGCCTTCTCGCGTTCGCCCGACCATGGCGCGTCGAATTCGAGTTCGTTCCAGCGCTCGTCGATGACAGCGAGCATGGATTCGACGGTGGGTTCCGCAGCGATTTCCATCGCCTTATGGATGATGCTGCCGAGGCTCATCGCGATGTGCTTTTCCGTACCGCCGACGCGGTCGATAAACCAGTCCACCGCCGACTTCCGGACGTCCTTCATCTTGGATGGGGATACGATCACGGGCTCGTCGGCGTACACGCGTTCGGTGCTGGACGGAGCCAACAGACCGAGCCATTCCGTCGGGCTGGCGCCGGGGATGCCCGCAACGGCGAGTTGGTGCAGCGCGGCGGCCGCTGCGTCGCGTTCGGGTTCACCAGTGCGAGTGTCCGAGACAGTACGGCGAAGGTGCGCGACGAGCTGGGGCGCCGTGAAGTGGTTGTGGTCGGCAGCGTCCAGAGCAGTTGAATGCCGAGCGGACAGCGTAAACAGTGGGCTGGGGATTTCTTCTTCGCCCGCGACGGTCGTGAGGAACAGCGATGTCCGCGCCCGAGTCAACGACAGCACGAACAACCGTAGTTCGTCGTGCAGGACCTGGGTGCGTTCGTCGATGACGGGTGCGGGTTCGTCGGTGAGCGATGCAGCAAACGCATCGGCCAGCTGATGGGTCGAGAGCAGGGAGCCACGGGGTCGCACGTTTGGCCACACCCCGTCGATCAGACCGGCGATGACGACGGAGTCGAACGAGCGTCCCACCGTCGCTGCGGGGGTGCACACCACTACGCTGCCGCCCGTCGCACGCGGGGACAGCGTGTCGTCCGGCACCTGCTGGTCCAGCATTCGGGTGATGAACACCGAAGCGCTCTCGTCGGGCGTGGCGTCCAGAGCGGCGGCCGCGGCTTGGAACAACGCCATGACGGCATCGAGCGACCGGTTGGCATCGACCCCCAACGCACCGGGGACACGGGACCGGTTGAGCCACACCCGCGAGAGCCCGCTGGCATCCCACACCAACCACAGCAGCTCGTCGATTGGCAGGTGACGGGAACGTTCAAGGACCCCGAGGACCACGGAGAGGTTGACCGCACGCCGTGAGATGTGCGCGGGGATGGCGTCAAGGATTTCGGGGTTGCGGACTGCATCAACCAGAAGTGTGGCGGCGGACCGGGCACTCTCGCGCGGAGTTCCCTCGGCGCGAGATTCATTGAGCACCGCAACTCGCGTGATTTCGTCGCTGCGCAGCCGTCGTCGAAGCGATCGCAGCGTGAGCGAATCAAAGCGGGTAAACGGCCCTCGGAGCACCGAGTCGATGGTGTCAACCGTCAGTGGGACCGTGGGCATGCCAATGCCGATGCCCACGATGGTCAACAGATCGCGTACCGCGGGATGGTCGCGCAGGGGTCGGCCGGTGGTTTCGGCGTAGGCGGGGATGTTGGCCGACACAAGGTGCGCGATGATGTCCTCGGCCTGCGAACCGCTGCGAACCACTACGGCCATGTCGTCGAACCCCACGCCCTCGCTGTGGCGATGGCGCAGGTGCCGTGCGATGGTGTCGTATTGGCGAACTGCTGACGACCCCACGCTGTGCAGAACCTGAATCTCGGCGCCCCGATAGGGAGCGGTGCGTCCGGAAGGGCCACCCTGTTGACCGATGCGGCCCGTGAATTCCGCGACGAGGCCCGACATATTTTCGCCCCCGACATAGACGGATTCCAGAACGATTTCCGTCACGGTTTCGGACGCCAATGCCCGACCGAACCCGGCGCTGTCACCTCCGCGAAAGGACGTCGTCGCGGTGTCGGGGTTTCCGAATGCCACAATCGTGATTCCGCGGGCAGCGCAGGCCTCGATCAGTCGCCAGTGCAGGGGTGACAGGTCATGCGCGTCGTCAACTGCCAACAAACGCAGTGATCCCAGCACCGTCTGGAGGGTCTCGGGTGACGCCGAGCCGATGACGTTGATGGCACGGACCACAAGTTCGGACGGATCGAGCTCGTGTGCGTGAGATGCACCCAAAAGTTCCGTGACCGACGACAGGAAACGCGCGGCCGCCACCCATTCGGGTCTGTTCGTTGTGCGCCCCAGGTCGGCAAGCTGCGCAAACGAGATACGTTCGTCCGCACACCGAGCGGCGAGGTCACGCAGTTGCGTGCGAAATTCGCGCAGCGACCGGACGTCGTACCCCAGGGATTCCGGCCAGTAGCCATCCGCGGCCTCGGCGTGTTCGCCCGCGAGAAGCTGATCGATCAGAGCGTCGTGCTGACCGCCTGCGATGAGCGTGATGAGTTCGCTGCCCTGGGCCTCGGCGAGGACCACCTGATGAGCGAACGACGATACTGACCGAGCCAGCGGGCCGCGGGTCGGCACACCCACGGCGAGTGCCAGCGGATCGCGCAACAGCGTGGCCGTTCGACGAGTCGACGTCAGTACCCGAATCGAGTCGGCCCCCCAGCGTCCGGCGACATCCACAACCAGGGCCTCAAGTGTCGAGGATTTGCCCGAACCGGCCGCGCCCCAAACCCTGACGTGCCCGCGACGTGCCGCATCGAGGACCGATTGCTGCGAGGCATCGGGGCTATGAGAGTTCCGGCCGAAGGTCATGTCCCTAGGCTACCGAGAAGCACCGACAGGAAACCCTGTGACATGGAATAGCCTAAAGACATGGATATTCGCATTGGAATCAAGCACGCTGGCCGCGAACTGTCGTTTGACACCACCACTTCGGCCGCAGACGTGACCGCTCAGTTGCAGACCGCACTCGCCGACCACGGCGTTCTGACACTGACCGACACCAAGGGTCAGACCTATGTCATTCCCGCGGACAACGTGACCTACCTCGAGATCGGCACGACCCAGTCGCGCCCCGTCGGCTTCGTCTCCTAACGACGCCTAGGCCGAGAGGCCCAACGAGTCCAAACGACGGGTGTGCTCGCCGATCAAATCGGTGAACACCGGCTCGACATCGTCGACATCCGAGACCGCGACCTCGTTGTGCACCAACGCGCTCTCGGCCATGAGCATGGTGTCCCCCACCAATCGGCGGGACCACATCGCCAGCACGGGCCGAAGGTTCGGATCCGCCTCGATTTTGCGTTCCAATTCGGCACGCAAAATGGTGACCATATCGTCCGACTTCAGTGCACCCACCACATCGGCGCGAATCGATGCCGGCAGCCCTTCGGCCAGTCGACGCCAGAAATCCTGCAGGAACGACATCGTCACCCAGGTGCAGGTGACACGCTCGGTCCAGTTCTGGCCGCGGGTGCGGCGCTCGAATTCGCGAGTCGGCTCGATAAAGGGGCTCATGGCTTCGACGCGGTCGACCCCCAAACGGTCCAACACTTCGACCAGGGTCACATAACGTCGGAACGATTCGGCGGCGACCATGGCGATCGCGCTTTCGGTTTCGAGGTCCTTCGAATCGTGCGCGTGACGCGCCAAGGATTCGGCAAATCGCAGGAACAAATAGGCGCACTGACCGATGAACACCGCGGGCTGAGGCGCGAGATCCGTGAACTCGACACGATTGCCCGGGTCGGCGTCATCGCGGGAACGAACCGTCGGAGATTCGACGACACGTTTTTTACGCCACAGGTTCAGAGCCACCCCCTAAGCATAGGGATGTCGGTGGTGCGCGGGTAGACTAGCGGGTATTAACCAGACAGGTATTTTTGTGACTTTTCTCGACCTTGGTATCGACTCCGATATCGCCGCAGCCCTCGCCGAAAGGGGCATTCTCGAACCCTTCCCCATCCAGGAACAGACCATCCCGTTGGCCCTTGGCGGCCAGGACATCATCGGACAGGCGAAGACCGGTACCGGCAAGACCTTCGGCTTTGGACTCCCCCTGATTCAGCGCCTCGGCGCTAACCCCGAGCCCGGCGTCAAGGCACTCATCGTTGTCCCCACACGCGAACTGGCCGTCCAGGTCACCGAGGACATGGTGCTGGCCACCAGCAACCGACCCACGACCGTCGCTGCCGTCTACGGCGGAAAGTCCTACGAGGAACAGGTCGACGCCATCAAGGCGGGCGCACAGATCATCGTGGGTACCCCCGGCCGACTGCTCGACCTCGCGGGCCAGCGCCTGCTGTCGCTTGCCAACATCGAGGTCATGGTCCTCGACGAGGCCGACCGCATGTTGGACCTGGGATTCCTCGCCGACGTCGAGAAGCTGTTCGCACAGACCCCCGCCGACCGCCACACGATGCTGTTCTCGGCGACCATGCCCGGTCCTATCGTGGCCCTGGCACGTCGCTTCATGACGAAGCCGATCCACATTCGCGCCCAGGACCCCGACGAGGGCCTCACTCAGGCGAACATCAACCACATCGTCTACCGCGCCCACAACCTGGACAAGGACGAGGTTGTCGGCCGAATCCTGATGGCCGAGGGCCGCGGCAAAACCGTCATCTTTACCCGCACCAAGCGTTCTGCATCCAAGGTCACCGAGGAACTGCAGGACCGCGGATTCCAGGCGGTGGCCGTTCACGGCGACATGAGCCAGGAAGCACGCGAACGTTCGATGGCCTCATTCAAGGCGGGCAAGAAGGACGTCCTTGTTGCCACCGATGTCGCCGCTCGAGGAATTGACGTTGACGACGTCACCCACGTCATCAACTACACCGTCCCCGAGGAAGACAAGACGTACCTGCACCGCGTCGGCCGCACCGGCCGCGCCGGCCGCACGGGAACCGCTGTCACCTTTGTGGACTGGGACGACCTGCACAAGTGGGCACTGATTGGCCGCGCCTTGGATCTGCCGTTGGAGCCCGTCGAAACGTATTCGTCGAGCCCCCACCTGTACACCGACCTCAACATCGCACCGGGAACAAAGGGCCGCCTCGTGTCGACCCCGATTCCCCGCGCGGAAAAGGCCGCAGGACGCGCTCCCCGCTCGGGAGACCGCCCCGCTCGTTCCACACAGAACGATGGCGCCGCCTCCGAGGCCCCCGCACGCGAGGCCGGCAAGCCCCGCAACCGCACCCGTCGTCGTCGCAGTGGCGGCGGCAGCGCCGGCGGCACGGAAACCTCTACCAGCTAGTTCGCCCACCTCACACCCACCACAGTTAGGAAGACTCAATGTCGCGTCAGGCCCTCATCAACACCCCCCGCATCGACCTGCGTTTTGGCGCATCGCCGATTCACCGACTGGACCGGTTGACGGAGCACCTCGGCGGCAAGGTTGAGCTGTGGGCAAAGCGTGAGGACATGAACTCGGCCCTGGCCTACGGCGGCAACAAGACGCGCAAGCTGGAATACCTCGCCGCGGATGCACTGGCTCAGGGATGCGACACCCTCGTCTCGATCGGTGGCGTGCAGTCCAACCACACACGCCAGGTGGCGGCCGTTGCGGCAAAGCTGGGCCTCAAGTGCGTGCTCGTCCAGGAACACTGGGTCGAGTGGGACGAAGTGAACTACGAGAAGACCGGCAACATCCTGCTGTCGCGCATCATGGGCGCCGACGTGCGATTGAACGACGCCGGTTTTGACATCGGTTTCCGCAAGTCGTGGGAGGACGCACTGGCCGAGGTCATTGACCGCGGCGGCAAGCCCTATGCAATTCCCGCGGGCGCATCGGACCACGTTTTGGGCGGCCACGGTTTCGCCGGCTGGGCCTTCGAGGTCGAGGACCAGGAAGCCGAATTGGGATTCACCTTCGACAACGTCATCGTGTGTTCGGTGACCGGGTCGACCCAGGGTGGAATGATTGCCGGATTCGCACACAGCAACCGCGCGCAGGATGTCATCGGAATCGACGCGTCCGCTACGGTCGAACAGACGTGGGAACAGATCGCACGTATCGCCCGTCGCACCGCCGAGGGAATTGAATTGGGTCGCGAAATCGCCGACGAAGAAATCGTTCTGCTTGACCGTTGGCACGACGACATCTATGGCATTGCCGGGCCGCGCACAATCGAGGCAATCGAGCTCGCCGCACGCATGGACGGCATGATCACCGACCCCGTGTACGAAGGCAAGTCCATGGCCGGCATGATCGATCTGGTTCGCGAAGGCTACTTCCCCGAGGGCAGCCGCGTGCTGTACGCCCACCTGGGTGGCCAGCCCGCCATCAACGGCTACACCACCGCTTTCGGTTACTAATCCGCCCTGCCGCGCCGCATCAACGCGCCTATGCTGGTGAGGTGACCGCCACCGCACCGATCCGAGTTGTCTTCCTGCTGTTCTATTTCGAGGCATGGGATTCACTCGACGAGGTGTATCGGCTGATGGCTGCTGACCCCGAATTTGACCCGATTGTGGTCACGATCCCCCGGAAACTCACGGGTGACGAGGATTTCGGAGACGAACCCAAGGTCAGTGCGTTTCTGACCGAGCGAGGCATCCCTCACGAGCGGTTCGACTATTCCGATGACACCGTGGGACTCGCACGCCTCGTGGCCCTGCGCCCGGATTATGTGTTTCTCAACTATCCCTGGCAGCGCAATTATCAAGAGAGTTATCGGGTTGAATCTCTGGCGAGCTTCACCAAGGTGTGTTACGTGCCGTATTTCTCCTTGTACCTCGTCAACGAACCCGGGGTGGTCGGTGTGGCCCCACACCAATTCACCCAGACCACCCACCAGCTCGCCCACCTGCTGTTCCTTCAGGACGCGTCCGTGGTGGAAGCACTCAACCACGTGGAGCCGGACAACATCCGAGTGCACCTCACAGGCACACCCAAGATTGATGCGCTGGTCCGAGCCGGATCCGAGGCACAGCCTCTGTGGCCCATAGAACGCACCAGTCCCACCGCCGAACGGCCGTTCCGACTGGTGTGGGGACCCCACCATTCGTATGGACAGCGTTGGCTGAATTTCGGCGTGTTCACGGAAACCTGCGAGGCCATGTTGGAATGGACACGCAGCCACCCCGATGTCGACGTCGTGTTGCGACCGCACCCCTTCATGTGGGGAACACTGGTCGACCGCGACCTGATGACCCCGGATCAGGTCGCGTCATGGCGTGAACGTTGGGATGCTCTGCCGAACACCGCGGTCGACGTGAATTCCAGCTTCCCCCGACTGTTTGTGGCGGCGGATGCTCTGATAACGGACGGGATTTCCTTTATCGCCGAATACCCCCTCGTCACGGGAAAACCCGCGATTTTCTGGGAAAAGAGCGGCCACTGGGCGTTCACGCCCCTAGGTGACGCTGCCGCGGCAACCACCCTGCGCGTCACCTCCATGGCCGAATTTGATGAGGCGTTCGCCACGGTTCGCACCGACACCGCCCCCGATCGCACCACCCAGATCGCCGCGCTGCGAGCCCAGGTTAGCCCCTACCCGGGACGGGCCGCGCAGATAATCGTCGATACGGTCCGGGCCGACCACGACGGCTAAATCGCGACCGCCCACTGCACGGCGGACCCCGAGGCCTGGGCAACGATCCGATCGAACATTTCCGGGGACGTGGTGTGCGCGCCGGGCGACACGGGCTTCATGCCACGGCCGTGATAGTCGCTGGAACCCGTCACAATCAGCCCTAACTCGGCGGCGATGATGCGCAGCCGCTCGCGCCCGTACGGGGTATTTTCCTCGTGGTCGATCTCGACGCCGGCAAGCCCGCGGGCGGCCATCCGGGCGAAGATCCCGTGCACCGCCTCATCGCCCATCTCGGCAAACGCGATCGAGGTTCGCCCCAACGTCCACGGGTGCGCCATGATGGGGACTCCCCCCGCGGCGCGAATCAGGTCAATCGCACGCTCGACCGTCGGCGCGTAATGCCCCACGTAATACCGGTCGTTATCGGCCGACAGAATGGTGTCGAACGCCTCAGAAATGGTGTCCACAATTCCCAGAGCCTGCAAGGCGCGCGCCAGTGTCGGTCGCCCCAGCGTGCCGCCCTCGGTGTGGAACGAGTGCACGAACTCGTGGGTCATCTGCGGGTAATCGACCGCGAGCCGGTCGGTCATTGCGTCGAGGCGCCAGTAACGGTCATCGCGAATTTGGGCACACTCCGCCGCGAGCGCCGGCTCGGTCGGGTCGAAAAGGTAGGCGAGCATGTGAACGCTGCCACCCGGTACCGTCGCGGACAGTTCCATTCCCGGAACGAAACTGATGCCCGCATCCGCACACGCCGCCGCGGCCTCGGCCCAGCCCTCGGTGGTGTCGTGGTCAGTGAGGGCCACAATGTCGAGCCCGTGCAGCGCGGCCTGCTCGATGACCGTGCGCGGCGATTCGTTGCCATCGGAACAGGTCGAATGCAGGTGCAGGTCGATCAGCGGGCCAGTCATATTCTCAGTGTATTCAGCGAACCCGTGTCAGACTTGTCACATGGCAGACGACAAGCCCTCGGGGAACGAAAATCGTTCCACCACCCCGCTCTCCCCCGAATTCCGGGAGTTTATCGGGGCGAATTGGGCCGAGTCACGCCTGATTCCCGTCCCCGCCGACCAGGCATCGTATTCCGCGGCGCGCCGAGCCCAACTCGCGGCCGAAATCCCGGGGCTGGCACTGGTGATACCTGCGGGACAGCCCAAGCAGCGCTCCAACGACACCGACTATCCGTACCGTGCACACAGCGCGTTCTCGTATTTCACGGGCTGGGCGTCCGATACGGTTCCGGGCAGTGTGCTTGTCATCGATGGGACAGGCAGCAGCGTCGACCCTCTGATCACCCTGTATTACCGTTACCCCGCGGGTCGCGGTACTGACGAATTTTTTGCCAACACCGAGGTGGGCGAGTTCTGGATTGGCCCGAGGCCCACACCCGACACGGTGTCCGTTGCGTTGGGCATCCGCTGTGCCCCGATTGACGAACTTGACGCCGCACTGGAGGGGCTCCGAGACCCCGAGGCTGTAGCCGTGATTCGCGAGGCCGACGTGGAACTGACCGCGCGCCTCGACGCCCTGCGAGCCGACCCCGAGGCGCGCCACGGCCGCGATGCCGAACTGGCACGTCATGCCAGCGAAATGCGACTGGTGAAGGACGCGTTCGAGGTCGAACAGATGCGCCGGGCCATCGCCGCAACACACCAGGGATTCAACGATGTGATCGCCGATCTTCCGCACATTGTGGCGCACCCCCGCGGCGAGCGCCTCGTCGAAGGCACTTTTAACCGTCGGGCACGCGCCGAGGGCAACACCGTCGGATACGACACCATTGCGGCGAGTGGCCCGCACGCGTGCATTTTGCACTGGACCCGCAACGATGGCCCCGTCGTCCCGGGCGACCTGATTCTGCTTGACGCGGGCGTGGAACTCGACAGCCTGTACACGGCCGACATCACCCGCACGCTGCCCGTTTCGGGCACGTTCACGGACGTCCAGCGCAGCGTGTATCAGGCCGTCCTCGATGCGGCGGATGCGGCGTTCGCCATCGTGCGCCCGGGTATCGTGTTCCGCGACATTCACGCCGCGGCAATGGCGGTCATCGCCGAACGCACCGCCGCGTGGGGTTTCCTGCCCATCGATGCCGCGGAATCGTTGCGACCGGAACTGCAATTCCACCGCCGATACATGGTGCATGGGACCAGCCACCACGTGGGAATCGATGTCCACGACTGCGCCCAGGCCCGTCGGGACATGTACATGGACGGCGTCGTGACCGAGGGGATGATTTTCACCATCGAGCCGGGGCTGTATTTCCAGCCCGATGACCTCAGCGTTCCCGCGGAATTCCGCGGTATCGGGGTACGCATCGAGGACAACATCCTCGTCACAGCGAACGGCGCCGAAAACCTGTCCGTCGGAATCCCCCGAACTGCATCGGCCGTCGAGGCGTGGGTTCAGGGCCGCTAAACCGAGAGCGGAATCGAGCGATTACCGCGCGGGCGCTGGGTGTCGATCACACGGTCCACGAGTGTGTTCAGTGCGACCACCGCCGCATCGGTGGTGTTGTGCGCAATCAGCGGAGCACCCTCGTCGCCCGACACACGCAGAGCCTCGGACAACGGCACCTGTGCGAACAGGGGAACGTCCAACCGCTCGGCGACTTCGAGCCCGCCACCGGTTCCAAAAATGTTGTGGACCGTGCCGCTCTCGTCGACGAAACCCGACATGTTTTCGACGACACCGATCACACGCTGACCCATCTGGCGTGCCACCAGAGCGGAACGTTCCGCCACATCGGACGCCGCGCGTTGCGGGGTGGTGACGACTACAACATCGGCGTTGGGCACCATCTGGCCCAACGAGATAGCGACGTCTCCTGTACCCGGCGGCAGGTCACAGACCAACACATCGATGTCGCCGTAGTGCACGTCGGCAAGGAACTGCCGTACCGTGCGGTGCAACATCGGGCCACGCCAGGACACGGGAGTATGCGGGTCGACAAACATGCCAATCGACATGACCGACACACCGTGAGCAACGGGGGGAAGGATCATCGACCCCACCGGTGTGGGCTTGACACCGTCAATGCCCAGCAGAGCGGGAATCGAGAATCCAAACACGTCGGCGTCCAACAGCCCCACACGCAGCCCACGCTGGGCCAACCCCACGGCGAGGTTCGTCGACAGTGTTGACTTGCCGACCCCGCCCTTGCCACTGGTGACAGCGATCACGCGGGTCAGCGAATCCGGGCCGAAACGGTCCTCGGGGGAACGGCCTCCGTGAATCATGTCGGTCAGTGCCGAACGTTCCTCGTCGGTCATGACACCCATGTGAATGTGCGCGGATTCCACGCCGTCGACGGCGAGAACAGCCGAGCGGACGTCGGCCAAAATGGTGTCCTTTTTCGGGCACCCCGCGATGGTCAGCTTGATGTTCACCGTCGCAACACCGGCCGCCATTTCGATGCCCCCCACCATGCCGATGTCCGTGATGGGCCGACGCAGTTCGGGGTCGATCACCGCGGCCAACGCGGCGCGAATCGACTCAGGACTTGTCATGCGTGCGTGCGTCGGACTTGTCGAGCTCTTCCAACAGCGAACGCAGTTCGGCGCGGATGAAATCCTTTGTGGCCACATCCTTGATGGCGAGGCGCAACGAAACTACCTCGCGGGCGAGATATTCGGTGTCGGCAAGGTTACGTTCGGCGCGCTGGCGATCATGCTCCATCTGCACGCGGTCACGGTCATCCTGACGGTTCTGTGACAGCAGAATCAGCGGAGCGGCGTACGACGCCTGCAGTGACAAAATCAGGGTCAAGGCGGTGAACCCCAGGTCGGACGAGTCAAAACGATACTGGACCGGCGCCAACGAGTTGTAGGTCATCCAACCGACCACCACAAGCGACAGTCCGATGAGGAACCACGGCGTACCCATTCCGCGGGCGACAAGTTCGGTCGCGCGACCAAATCGGTCCTGCGAACGACGGTTTCCGCGCAACTGCCGCAGACCCTTGGGGGCATTCAGCTGCGAGTCGACGGTAACGGAACGACGGCGCGCGGCGGGGCGACGGGGCGAGGTGTCCTTGTCAGCCATGTCACGCCTCCTTCACGGGGTCATTGTCGTAATACGGGTTGCGCCAGTCGTCGGGCAGCATGTGGTCGAGCACGTCATCAACGGTGACCACTCCGAGCAATCGATGCTGTTCGTCGACGACGGGCAACGATACGAGGTTGTAGCTGGCGAAAGTACGGGCCAGTTCGCCCGCCGAAGTCGTGTCCAACAACGGTTCGGAACGCGTGTCCAGCAGTGTTCCCAACTGGGTCTGCGGCGGGTAACGCAGCATGCGCTGGAAGTGCACCATTCCGAGGAAACGGCCGGTCGGAGATTCATAGGGCGGCAGCGTGACACAAATCGATGCGGCCATCGCGGGGGTCAATTCGCTGCGGCGAATCAGAGCAAGTCCTTCGGCGACCGTCGTTTCGGCCGACACGATGATGGGCTCAGTGGACATCAGACCACCGGCCGAATCGGGGTCGTACGACAGCAGGAAACGGACGTCCTCGGCCTCGTCCGGGTCCATCAAGTCCAGCAGCGAGTCACCACGCGATTTGGGCAACTGGGCGATGAGGTCGGCGGCGTCATCCGGTTCCATCTGGTCCAGAATGTCGGCGGCGCGATCGTCGTCGAGTCCCTGGATGATTTCGACCTGTTCGGATTCGGGCATCTCCTCGAGAGCGTCGGCCAATCGTTCGTCGGACAGTTCCTCGGCCACCTCGATGCGTCGTTCCTCGGGAAGATCCAAGATCGATGCGGCAAGGTCGGCGGGCAAGAGTTCGGCGTACGAGGCGACGAGGTGTTCGGCGCTCTGTGATTCACCGGTGTCCTCCGAGGGCGTGACCTCGTCCCAGCGCGCGAATACAGCGGGTCCCTTGGCGAACAGCGAGGCGTTCTTGTCGCGCTGCTTGCGCATGTACAACTGCGAAACGGCCCATTCGCCCAGAGGGTTGCTCTCGATGGCGACGTCCTCGATGGTCGACATTCCCGACCCGTTACGGAAGTTCATCGTGCGGCCGATGAGTTCACCAAAGATGCGGACTTCGCCGCCCTTTTGCTCAAATCGGCGCATGTTGATGAGCCCGGTCGTCAGAATCTGCCCGGGGCGGATGCTGGTGACTCGGTTGATTCCCAGGAATACGCGACGGCGACCGGGAACCTCGATCAGCAGACCGACAACGACGGGTGCACTCGAGGTGCGGTACACGACGATGACGTCGCGCACACGACCAACCCGATCACCGAAAGGGTCAAAGACCGAACATCCGGCGAGACGGGCAACATAGACACGCGTCGAGCTCATGGCTCCAGCCTACCCGCGGGCCCACCAATCGGAACCCCGTTTTAGGTGGATTCGCCGTCAAACGGCGTGGGTGAATTCTCGGCGAGTTTCCGCTGGCGTTGGGCATAGGCCGATTCACGCAGAGTCGGCGCAACGACGGGTTCCTCGGCGGGGGCCTCGTCGGTCAGAGCATCGCGGATGATGCGTCGCGGGTCGTACTGCCTCGGGTCGAGTTTTTTGAATTCGTCGACGTTAAAGTCGTCGCCCATTTCGTCCTTGAGGCGCTGTTCCGCACCACGTGCCATCTGGCGAATCGACTTCACGACGCGCGCCAATTGGGCGGCGAATGCGGGAAGCCGGTCAGGCCCGATGATCAAGAGCGCGACCATACCGATCAGCAGCAGCTTTTCGAAAGTTAGACCGAAGGACACTCCCCCAGAATACAGAACCAAACGGCGGCCACGGCATAGTCTGTACACAAAGGAGGCACCATGATTGACGCCGAACTCATTTCTCGCTGGGCCGAGGACGCCGCAGCTGAACCCGAGCACATCCGCGCTGCCCGCACCGCCGCGCTCGAGCACGGGGTCGATTCGATTTCGGCCGCCACCGGAAGCTACCTCGCCAGCATTGTGGCGATGACCCGCGCACAGGCCATCGTCGAAATTGGGACCGGTTTGGGTGTCAGCGGAATGTGGTTGCTGACGGGATCCGACGACTGCAGCATAACGAGCATCGACCGCGATGTTGACCACCAGCAGACGGCCCGCGATCTCATGACTGCCGCCGGTATCACAATGTCTCGAGTGCGCACCATCAGTGGGGACGCCCACGAGGTTCTCCCCCGCATGAACGACGGGTCGTACGATCTTGTTGTCATCGACGCGGATGCCGCGCACGTCATCGAGTACGCCAAGCACGCTCTGCGTCTGGTGCGCCAGGGCGGCGTTGTTGTCGTGGCTCACGCGTCACATGGCGGTTCGGTTGCGAACCCTGCCAAGCGCGACGAGGCGACGAGCGCACTGCGCACCTTGATCGGCGATTACATCGTCGACGACACGGTTCACGCGTCGGTTCTGCCCGTGGGCGACGGCGTCGTAACGCTCGTCAAAAACTAAACGATTGCGCCAATCAGGGCGTCGCGCAGGGCTACGGCCTCGTCGTCCTTGATTGACACCACGAGGCGTCCGCCACCCTCGAGGGGAACCTTCACGATGATGAGGTCCTTCTTCTCGCGGATTGCTTCCATCGGTCCGTCACCGGTGCGGGGCTTCATGGCGGCCATTGTGGAACTCCTTTAGATACTGTTCCTCAATTATCCCAGAGAAATCGCTGTGGGACTAATCAGGGGACACGCCGAGCAGCCCCGCCGAGGCGCGGTCGAAGTCGTCTGGTCGAACCTAAAGACCGGTCAGCCACGACCGCAGGCCGTGTTCACACGCGTGCAGGTGCGACAGGGGAACATGCTCGTTGTCGGCGTGCGCCAGCGAGGGGTCACCGGGGCCATAGTTCACGGCGGGAATCCCCAAGGCGGTGAAGCGCGCCACGTCGGTCCACCCGTACTTCGGGGCAATCGTGCCACCCACCGATGCAATGAAATCCTGGGCCAACGGCGAATCCGCACCGGGCCTCGCCCCGGCCGCGCTGTCCGTGACCTCGAGCTCGTATCCGTCGAACATGCGCTCGAGGTATGCCAACGCATCGGCCTGGGAACGCGAGGGCGCAAACCGGAAATTGATGTCGACCGCACATTCGTCTGGGATCACGTTTCCCGCAATTCCACCGTGAATCGCCACCGCGTTGATGCCCTCGCGGTAGTCCAACCCGTCGACGGTAACGGTCTCGGGCTCATAGGCGTTGAGGCGGTTCAGGACGTCAGCCGCGCCGTGAATCGCATTGATTCCCATCCAGGCGCGGGCCGAGTGAGCCCGAACTCCCGCGGTCGTAATGCGCACACGCATGGTGCCGTTGCAACCACCCTCGATGATCGCGTTGGTGGGTTCGCCCAGGATGGCGAAGTCGGCGGTCAACAGCTCGGGTCGAACACGGGCGAGGCGCCCCAGCCCGTTGAGGTCCGCGGCAACCTCCTCGTGGTCATAAAACACCCACGTGATGTCGTGGACGGGTTCCGTGAGGTCGCGCAGCAATCGCACCATCACCGCGACGCCACCCTTCATGTCGACGGTTCCGCGGCCCCACAGTTCGGTGCCGTCCTCGGACAGACGCACCGGCAAATTGTTGTTCACGGGAACGGTGTCGAGGTGACCCGCAATCACCACTCGACGTTCGCGCCCCACATTGGTCTGGGCGATCAGCGCATCACCGTCACGGAACACTGTCAGATGCGGGGTTGCCCGGGTCCAAGACTCAACGGCATCGGCGAGCGCCCGCTCGTTGCCCGAGACCGATTCGATGTCGCAAATTTCGCGTGTCAAGGCCACCACGTCAGCGGAATCGGTCAACAGTTTCACAGGGTCAGCCTACCCGCGCTACGGTGGAAGCATGACTGATTTGACGCGCGCCTGGGGCTTTGGCCTCGTAACTGTGACCACCGACGGCCAGGTCTTGGATGCCTGGTTCCCTGCACCCCAGCTGGGCGTCGCAGCGGATGACACAAACCGCGGAATCATGCCCCAGGAATTGACCGATGGCGAATACCGTGACGATGTCCGCGGAGTTCGCACCGAGGCTCGCCTCGTCGACATCGACCTGACCGCAGGCCCGCAGTCCACCGAGGACGCCTATCTGCGACTTCACCTGTTGTCGCACCTTCTGGTGGCCCCCAACACCATCAACCTGGATGGGTTGTTTGGTGTGCTTCCCAACGTGGCCTGGACCACAGCTGGCCCTGTCCCCGCCGACGAGCTCGCGTCACGCCGGGTCGCCCTGCAGCGTGCCGGAATCTCGGTTGTGTCACTCGACAAGTTCCCCCGACTGATTGACTATGTCGTCCCCACCCGAGTGCGCATCGCTGACGCACAGCGCGTACGACTGGGAGCGCACCTGGCGGCGGGCACCACGATCATGCATGAGGGTTTCGTGAATTTCAACGCCGGCACTTTGGGCGAATCAATGGTCGAGGGTCGTATCTCGCAGGGAGTTGTCGTCGATAACGGCAGCGACATCGGTGGTGGTGCATCAATCATGGGCACACTGTCCGGTGGCGGCACCGAACGAGTGTCCATCGGCAAGCGTTGCCTGTTGGGCGCCAACTCAGGCCTGGGAATTTCGCTGGGCGACGACTGCATTGTCGAGGCAGGACTGTACATCACCGCAGGCACCAAGGTGACTCTTGTGGGCGGCGACAATGCCGGGGCAATCGTTTCGGCTCGCGGACTGTCCGGCCAGTCAAACCTCATGTTCCGACGTAACTCGATCAGCGGAACCGTCGAGGTTCTCGAACGCAGCGGCCACGGAATTGTGCTCAACGCCGCACTGCACGCCTAGTTTCTGTTAACAGTTGAGGCCCGCACGATGAACCGTGCGGGCCTCAACTGTTGGAACAAGGATTTAGAGGCGGGTAGCCTGCGTGTTCGGCCAGGGGCGTTCCTCGATGCCCGTGTACACCTGCTGGGGGCGACCAATCTTGGTGGCCGAGTCGCCGCGCATTTCACGCCACTGTGCAATCCAACCGGGCAGACGACCGATGGCGAACAAAACGGTGAAGGTGCGCGTGGGGAACCCCATTGCCTTGTAGATCACACCGGTGTAGAAGTCCACGTTGGGGTACAGGCGACGTTCCTGGAAGTACGGGTCGGCCAGAGCGATCTGCTCGAGCTCTTTCGCAATATCCAACAGGGGGTCGGTGACACCCAGTGACTCGAGGACCGCATCAGCGCTTTCCTTGACGAGTCGCGCGCGAGGGTCGTAGTTCTTGTACACGCGGTGGCCAAAGCCCATCAGGCGAATACCCGACTGCTTGTTTTTGATCTTTTCAACAAACTTTTCGACGCTCTCGCCCGAATCGCGGATGTCACCGAGCATGCCCAGCACAGCCTCGTTTGCGCCACCGTGCAGCGGGCCCGACAGAGCATTAATGCCGGCAGAGATCGACGCGAAAAGGTTTGCTTCCGTCGAGCCCACCAGTCGAACGGTGGACGTCGAGGCGTTCTGTTCGTGGTCGGCGTGCAGAATCAGCAGGCGATCCAGGGCCGCCGACAACACAGGGTTGACCTCGTACGGTTCGGCCATCAGACCAAAGTTCAGGCGCAGGAAGTTGTCGACAAACGACAGCGAGTTGTCGGGGTACAGGAAGGCCTGGCCAATCGACTTTTTGTGCGCATATGCAGCAATCACGGGAAGTTTTGCCAGCAAACGAATGGTGGTCAGTTCGACCTGCTCGGGGTCGTGCACGTTCAACGAGTCCGAATAATAGGTCGACAGTGCACCCACGGCGCTCGACAGCACACTCATCGGGTGAGCGTTATGAGGCAGAGCGTCAAAGAAACGCTTCAGGTCTTCGTGCAAAAGGGTGTGGTGACGGATCTTGTCGTCAAAGGCCGACAGTTCGGCCGGAGTCGGCAGTTCGCCGTAAATCAGCAGATAGGCGACCTCGATGAACGTGGAGTTCTTGGCCACATCCTCGATCGAGTAACCGCGGTAACGCAGGATGCCCTGATCGCCATCGATGAACGTGATGTTCGACGTCGTCGACGCGGTGTTCACAAAACCACGGTCCAGCGCGGTCAAACCGGTCTGACGAGTCAACGTCGAGATATCGATTGCCGACGCCCCATCCGTCGCAGGGACAATGGGGAATTCCGCAACGCCGCCGGGGTGGTGCAGCTTCGCAGTGGGGGGCGTGTCGTTAGTCACGTGCGCTCCTCGATGGTGTGAACAAAAGGCGTGGACGGGTGGCATCCACTCCCTAGCCTATTGGACGGAAGTGGTTGCTGCATCCGCTAATCTGCGGACCGCTGCGGCGATGCGTTCATCGGTGGCGGTGAGCGCGATTCGCACGTGGCGCGCACCCGCTTCGCCATAGAAAATTCCGGGTGCCGCGAGGATGCCCAGGCCCGCGAGCCAGTCGATTGTGTCAAACGATGGTTCGTCCCTCGTGACCCACAAGTACAGGCCCGCCTCGGAATAATCCACGGTGAAACCTGCCGAAATGAGCGCGGGCAGCAGCACCTCACGCCGTGACCGATACAAGCCTTTTTGCGCCTCGACATGGCCGTCGTCGTTCAACGCAGCGACCATGGCGGCCTGCACGGGGGCAGGAACAATCAGACCGAGGTGCTTTCGGACCTCGAGTATTCCCGCAATCAACTGCGGGTCCCCCGCGAGGAACGCTGCACGGTAACCGGCAAGGTTGGACTGCTTCGAGAGCGAGTAGGCGCTGAGCACGCCGGTCAGGTCAGAGCCAACAACACGATCATCGAGAATCGAGGGAGCTTCGGAATCCGTCCACACCAGCTGTGCGTAACATTCGTCGTTAATGATCACGGCACCGAGATTGCGAGCACGGGCAACTGCGCGACGCAGAAATTCCACAGAATCGAGACGGCCCGAAGGGTTGGCGGGCGAATTCAGCCACACCAGTTTTGTGGCGGCAGGCCATTCATCGGGTTCGTCCGAGGGGAACGGTGTAGCCCCCACGACCCGCGCGCCGATGTCGTAGGTCGGATAGGCCACGGTCGGGTGAACCACAACATCGCCGGGGCGAAGGCCCAGCAACGTCGGCATCAGCCCGACAAGTTCCTTGGACCCCACGGTGGGGATGGCGCCGGCGGGCACAAGACCGGTGGCATTGCGACGACGCGAATACCAGGACACGATGGCATCCCGCAGCGCCGCGGTGCCGTTGGTCGTGGGGTACGCGTGGGCGTCGGTCGACTGCGACAAAATCCGTGCGATGACATCGGGGGTCGGGTCAACGGGTGATCCGACGGACAAATCAACGAGACCGTCAGGGTGTTGCGATGCACGGTCCTTCGCCGGAATTAGTGCGTTCCAGGGAAAGTCGGGCAACTGCAGCATTATTCTCCCTGCGGGGCCAGAGCGGTGATGACCTCGTGGTCGTGGTGGATGACGCCGACCTTGGCTGCCCCACCGGGCGAGCCAACCTCGCGGAAAAATTCCACGTTCGCACGGTAGTAGTCGCTCCACTGCGCGGGCAGGTCATCCTCGTAGTAGATGGCTTCGACCGGGCATACTGGCTCGCAAGCACCGCAGTCCACGCACTCGTCCGGGTGGATGTACAGCATGCGGTCACCCTCATAAATACAGTCCACGGGGCATTCGTCGATGCACGCACGGTCCTTAACATCTACACACGGCAGAGCAATGACGTAGGTCATGAGGGTCCTCCTGGCTAATTCGTTTTCAGTTTACTGCCGCGCACGAAACGATACGTTCGGCCACAACACGACCAAGGCACAGACGATTGCGCTGCCGTAGACCCAGACCAATGCCGCGTCGTTTGCGGGAATCAGCACGCTGCCACCGGGTGAACGTTGCGCCAGCAGGAAAACCCCACCCAGCACTCCGATCGCCCCGGCTGATGACGGCCAACGGGAATCGTTCGACAGTCGGAGCCCAATCACATAGAGACCCACGATTGCGACTCCCCCAACCACCAGCCAAGGAAACAACACCTGATGTACGACCGTGACGATGATGGCCAGAACGATGCCGCCCAGCAGTGCACCGATAACGGTTCCCCAGTGTTTAGGCATCGAGGCGGGTCATCCAGCCGTGAACGTCGGGACGACGACCGTACTGAATGTCGGTGAGTTCTTCGCGCAACGACATGGTCAGTTCGCCTGCGGGGGCGTTGATGTCACCGATGGTGAAGCCCTCGGCCTTGAGCTGGCCGATTGGGGTGATAACAGCTGCGGTGCCACAGGCAAACGCTTCGACGATGTCGCCGTTCTCATAACCGGTGCGCCATTCCTCGATGGTGACGGGGCGACGTTCGACGGTCAAACCACGGTCCTCGGCCAAACGCAGCACCGAGTCACGAGTGATGCCCGGCAGGATCGAGTCGGACAGGGGCGTCACCAGAGTGCCGTCCTTGTAGACGAGAACCACGTTCATGCCACCGAGTTCCTCGATGTACTTGCCCTCGACCGAATCGAGGAACAGCACCTGCTGGCAGCCCTGGGCATACGCCTCGTTCTGGGCGATGAGCGATGCCGCATAGTTTCCACCGGTCTTGGCCGCACCGGTGCCGCCCTTGCCGGCGCGCGAGAAGTTCTCGGACAGCCAAATGCTGACCGGGGCGACACCGCCATGGAAGTATGCACCCGCGGGGCTGGCGATGACGTAGTACGCGACCTTCTTTGCGGGACGAACGCCCAGGAACGCCTCCTTTGCGAACATGAAGGGGCGAATATAGAGGCTCGTTTCGGGGGCCGAGGGCACCCAGTCGCCGTCGATTGCGACGAGTTCCTTGATGCTCTGCAGGAAGTGTGCGACGGGCAGTTCCGGCAGGGCCATACGTGCGGCCGAGGCCTGCAGTCGACGACCATTGGCGTCGGGGCGGAAGGTGTGCAGGCTGCCGTCGGCGTGACGATAGACCTTCAGGCCCTCAAAGATTTCCTGACCGTAGTGCAGCACCGAGGCGGCGGGGTCCAGCTCGATGGGCCCGTAGGGCTGAACGCGGGGGCGGTGCCATCCGCCCTGTTCGCTCCAGCAGATGTCCACCATGTGGTCAGTGAAGTGGTCACCAAAACCGGGATTTGCCAGGATAGCGGCGCGCTCGGGCTCCGATTTTGCCTGGAGATTGCGGCGCACGAGGAACTGAAGTGAATCGGTCATGGCTCAACACTACCAACGGTTTCGGGCAATTTACGGCCCGAATTTCGGGGAATCAGACCAGTCGAGCGGTGATCGCGTCGCCGACCTGAGTGGTCGAACGGGCGGCGTCTGCGCGTGACGACAGATCCGCCGCAACGGCGTCCTGAATCCGGGCGGCAGCGGCGGGGAAACCGTTGTGCTCCAACAACAACGCGGCCGAGAGGATTGCCGCCGTGGGGTCAGCCTTCTGCTGGCCCGCAATATCGGGGGCGCTGCCGTGTACCGGCTCGAACATCGAGGGGAACGTGCGGTCGGGGTTGATGTTGCCGCTCGCCGCCAAACCGATACCGCCGCCGATTGCGCCAGCGAGGTCGGTGAGGATGTCACCAAACAGGTTGTCGGTCACGATGACGTCGAAACGTGCGGGGTTGCTGACCATGAAAATGGTTGCCGCATCGATGTGCAGGTAATCCACGGCCACATCGGGGTATTCCACGGCCACGGCGTCGGTGATGCGCTGCCACAAACCACCGGCGTGAACGAGCACGTTGGTCTTGTGGACCAGGGTCAGGCGGTTGCTGCGGGCGCATGCGGATTCAAAGGCGAAACGCACGACGCGCTCGACGCCGTGAGCGGTGTTGACCGAGGTCTCGTTGGCGATTTCGTGGATTGTGCCCTTGCGGATCACACCGCCGTTGCCTACATAGGGACCCTCGGTGCCCTCGCGAACGATCACGAAGTCGATGTCGCCCGGCGCGGCCAGCGGGCTGGTCACACCAGGGAACAGCGCCGTGGGGCGGTAGTTCACATAGTGGTCGAACGCAAAACGCAGTTTCAGCAGCAGCCCGCGCTCGATGATGCCGCCGGACAGGCGTGCATCGCGGGGGTCGCCACCCACAGCACCGAACAGGATGGCCTCGTGTGCGGCCAACGACTCCATGGTGGACTCGTTGAGGATCTCGCCGGTCTCGAGATAGTGGGCGGCACCGAGCGTGTACTCGGTGGTTCGCACGTCCGCTTCGGCACCCACGGCTGCACGCAGCACCTTGACGGCTTCTGCTGTGACCTCGGGACCAATGCCGTCACCGGCAATAACGGCAATATCAAGTACGCGGGACATGGCGACCTTCCTAGAGTTCGACGACCTCAATCGCCTTCATCATTGTGGCATCAATTTCGCGCGCAACTCGGTCCAAAACCTCATCCGATACCCGCGAGTCGACGGTGAGGACCGACAGGGCCTCGCCACCCAGACGCTGACGAGCAATCTGCATGCCGGCGATGTTGATGTCGTGTGCGCCAAATTCGCGGCCATAGACGGCCACGATTCCGGGGCGGTCGGTGTAAATCATGACGATGAAGTGCTCGGCCATGGGGACCTCGACCTCGAAGCCGTTGATGCCGACAATCTTTTGGGCCTGCTTGGAGCCGGTCAGGGTGCCCGACACCGAGACCTGCGAGCCGTCGACCAGGGTGCCGCGGATGGTCAGGAGGTTGCGGTACTCGTCGCTCGAGGTTTCCGTGACCAGACGGACGGTGACACCGCGCTGTTCGGCCAGCAGAGGCGCGTTGACGTAGGACACCTGTTCGTTCGAGATGGCCGAGAACACACCCTTGAGGGCGGCAAGCTTGAGCACCGATACGTCGTGCGCCGCGATCTCGCCGCGAACCTCGACATCAATGGCGGCAATGGCGTGGTGCGACAGTCCGGCGAAAACCTGACCAAGATTTTCCATCAGCGACAGGCCGGGACGAACCGAGGCGTGGATCACGCCGCCGGCGACGTTAACGGCATCGGGAACCAACTCGCCGCTGAGGGCCAGTCGGGTGGACTTGGCGACGGCGATACCGGCCTTTTCCTGCGCCTCGTCGGTCGATGCACCCAGGTGCGGGGTCGCCTGCAGTGTGGCAACGTCGAGCAGGGGCGAACCCGTGGGGGGCTCGGACACGAAAACGTCCAGTCCCGCGCCCGCGATGGCGCCCGAGTTCAGGGCTTCGACGAGTGCGGCCTCGTCGATGATTCCACCACGGCTTGCGTTGACAATGCGCAGACCGGGCTTTGCCAGGGCGAACTCGGCGGCGCCAATCAGTCCCGTGGTTTCGGGGGTCTTGGGGATGTGAATCGTAATGAAATCGCTGCGGCTCATGAGTTCGTTCATGTCCACCATCTGCACACCCAGCTGCTGCGCGCGGGCGGGCGGCACGAAGGGGTCGAACGCGATGAGGGTGACGCCGAAGCCCGACAGGCGCTCGGCGACGAGGGCGCCGATGCGACCGAGGCCGACGATTCCGATGGTCTTTTCGTACAGTTCCACACCGGTGAACTTGGAACGCTTCCATTCGCCGCGCTTCATTGAGGCGTTCGCCTCGGGAATGTGGCGAGCCAGCGACAGGATGTGACCGATTGCAAGCTCGGCGGCCGAAATGACGTTCGAGGTGGGTGCGTTGACGACCATGACGCCGGCCTGCGTGGCGGCCTTGATGTCGACGTTGTCGAGGCCCACTCCAGCGCGAGCGATAACAACAAGGTTTTTGCCGGCCGCAATCGCTTCGGCATCCATCTGAGTTGCGCTGCGGATCAGAACGGCCTGGGCGGTGTCCAGTGCGGCGAGTAGTGCGGGACGATCGGTGCCGTCAACGTTGCGCACGTCGAAATCGGGACCCAATGCCTCGACGGTTGCGGGCGACAGTTCCTCGGCAATAAGTACGACAGGCTTGGCCACGGTTATCCTTCAACGAACGTGGGCGCGACGTTCCAACGGAAATCCGTGCCCGAATTAATGGTTTCGGACCGCCACGATCGTTGGGGCAGCTTCCCCAATCTTAGCGCTCAAACGAGCACTACAGGCCGACGAGAATGTCCACCACAATCTGAACCTCGATCTGCTTTTCGATCGCGATGAGGTTGATCGAGGCCAACGCACTGATGGCAAATCCCGTGGTGAAAATCAACGACATCATCGAGGCGCTCTGACGCCACCCGACGACCGTTGCGGCGATGAAGGCAATAACGGGGATCGCCACACCCGCAATCAGCACAGCCCACGGCACGTTCGTGGAATCGAGGCCATAGCGGTCCAAGAAATATGCGGGAATGTTGACGAGGTTGCCCAACCCCTGCCACATCAGGAAGGCATAAAACGCACCAAAGGACACCATCAGGGCGACCCGAGTCACCATGCCCGGAGTCTGGCGCTGTTCGGTCACGGTGTCGCTCATACGACCACCCCAATCACCAGAGGCAACGGAAATGCGACAACCGCCCCCGCGACCAGCCACACCAATCGACGGGTGGGACGACCGTGCGTCAACGCGATCACAGTGAAGAACCACAACGGTGCCGCCGTGATTGCAAAAAACTCGGTGAAACGGGCAACCGATTCCTGGAACCGGTCATCGAAAATCATGGGGTTGGCCCGCACCGCAAAGAGCCAGGCAACGGCCTCGGCGAGGTAAATTCCCCCCAGCACGGCCATGGCGACGGTGCGCGGATCCACGCGAGATGCGCGTTTCGGATTGACGTCTGTGTTCACCAGTCAAGACTAATCCCTGCACACGGTGTCGAAATTTCGTGACAATTACTGCACAATCGATACACTAAAAGTGTTGTGAAATCACAACTGCCCTAAGGAGGCCAAAATGACTACCCCCCCTGGAAAATGATCACAAGGTAGCGAAGGCTAAAGCCGCAGCTGCCAAGGCGGAAGCTAAGGCTCTTCGCCCCTGGTTCAAGAAGAAGCGCATCATCATTCCCGCGTTGATTGTCGTGATTGCTGTTTTTGCGACGGCCTCGAATGGTGGCGACAACACCGCCCCGTCTGCTTCGGAAAGCAGCACAACGGAAAACACCGAATCGACCGAAACGACCGAGACGGAAGAAACCCCCGCCGCAGAAGAAACTCTGTCGATTGGTGACACCGCAACCGACGACGACACTTTCGCATTTACCGTTAACGGATTCGAATGTGGAATCAAATCTGTCGGCACCGACATGTTCGGCGACGAAGCCCAAGGCCAGTTCTGCAAACTGAACATCACGGTCGAAAACGTTGGCAACGAGGCTCAGTACATGTTTGCCGACTCACAGTTGCTGTTTGACGACCAGGGACGGGAATTTTCGCCCGACACGTCAGCCATGATTTATCTGGAAGAATCGTCCGAACTGTGGATGAGTGAAATCAACCCCGGCAACTCGGTCACCGGCGAGATCCTCTACGACGTATCGAAGGAGTTCACTCCTGATCACCTCGAGCTTCACGCCACCATGTTCAGTGGCGGCATCGTAGTTTCGATCAAGTAGCTCCAAACAACACAACTGTGGCTCCGTCGCCCGGCGGGGCCACAGTCGTATCCGGTCGAACTCCTATCGAAACGCACAACGAGGGCCCACCTGACGGTGAGCCCTCGTTGTGCGTTTACGCGGGGGTTTAGCGCTCGGCCGAACCCTCGGTGTAGTCAGCGTCGGCCTGCTTCCACGCGAAGAGCGAACGCAGCTTGCGGCCGGTTGCTTCGATGGGGTGAGCCTCGCCAGCTGCACGCAGAGCCTTGAACTCGGGTGCGCCAGCGTCCTGGTCGTTGATGAAGCGGGTAGCGAAAGCGCCCGACTGGATGTCCGCGAGAACAGCCTTCATGTTTTCCTTGACCGAGGGGTCGATCACGCGGGGACCGGATACGTAGTCGCCGTACTCAGCGGTGTCGGAAACCGACCAACGCTGCTTGGCGATGCCGCCCTCCCACATGAGGTCAACGATGAGCTTCAGTTCGTGCAGAACCTCGAAGTAGGCGATCTCGGGCTGGTAGCCAGCCTCGGTGAGAACCTCGAAGCCGTACTGCACCAGCTGCGAGGTGCCACCGCAGAGCACAGCCTGCTCGCCGAACAGGTCGGTTTCGGTTTCCTCGGTGAAGGTGGTGCGGATACCGCCGGCACGAAGGCCGCCGATGCCCTTGGCATACGACCATGCCAGGTCCCACGCTGCGCCCGAAGCGTCAACCTCGACGGCGACGATCACGGGAACGCCACGGCCGGCCTGGTATTCGCGGCGAACGGTGTGACCCGGGCCCTTGGGGGCAACGAGCATGACGTCAACGCCGGTGGGAGCCTCGATGTAGCCGTAACGGATGTTGAAACCGTGGCCGAACACCAGGGTCTTGCCCGGTGCGAGGTTGGGGAGGATGTCCTGTGCGTACAGGTGACGCTGCGACTGGTCGGGTGCGAGGATGACGATGACGTCAGCCCATGCAGCAGCCTCGGCGGTGGTCTTCACGGTGAAGCCAGCCTCTTCTGCCTTGGCAACCGACTTCGAGTCAGCCTTCAGACCGACGATGACGTCGATGCCCGAGTCGCGCAGGTTCTGTGCGTGGGCGTGTCCCTGCGAACCGTAACCGATAACGGCTACCTTCTTGCTCTTGATAATCGAGAGATCGGCGTCGCCGTCGTACACGATTTCCGTCATGTTTTCTCCTTGTTTGGTGGCACCGGAGTGCCGATTGGTGTGCCGGCAGGCCGGTCAGTTCTTGTAAATACGTTCGGAAATGCTCTTCGAGCCTCGGCCCATGGCCAGCAAACCGCTTTGGGCGATTTCCTTGATGCCGAAGGGTTCGAGCACTCGCAGAAGTGCCTCGATTTTTTGCGAATCGCCGGTGACCTCAATCACCAACGAGTCGGGTGCAACATCGACCACGCGGGCGCGGAAGAGGTTCACTGCTTCGAGGATTTGGCTGCGAGTTCCCGCGTCGATGCGGACCTTCACCAGCATATGTTCGCGCTGGACCGACTGGTCGGGTTCCAGCTCAACGATCTTGAGAACGTTGATGAGCTTGTTCAACTGCTTGGTGACCTGTTCGAGGGGCGCGCCTTCGACATCGACCACAACGGTGATGCGCGACAGGCCGGGGACCTCGGTGGTTCCCACCGCAAGCGAATGAATGTTGAAGCCACGTCGGGCAAACAGCCCGGCGACGCGGGTCAGCAGACCCGGCTTGTCCTCGACGAGGAGCGAGAGTACGTGTTGGCTCATGATTACTCCTGGTCCCAGTCGGGTGCGTGTTCGCGGGCGTACTGCACCTTGGAATTGCCGACGCCCTGTGGGACCATCGGCCACACCATGGCGTCCTTGCTGACGATGAAGTCGATCAGCACGGGTCGGTCATTGGTTTCGAGGGCGAGCTTGATGGCGGGTTCGATTTCCTCTTCCGTGCGAACGCGGATGGCGAGGCAACCGTAGGCTTCACCGAGCTTGACGAAGTCGGGGATGAATTCGGGGCCGGGCAGCGGCTGCAGGTCGGTGAACGAGTGGCGGCCGTCAAAGAACAAGGTCTGCCATTGGCGAACCATACCGAGCGACGAGTTGTTGATGACGGCGACCTTGATGTTGATGCCGTTGATCATGCAGGTGGCCAGTTCTTGGTTGGTCATCTGGAAACAACCGTCACCGTCGATGGCCCACACGTCACGTTCGGGCTGTGCGACCTTGGCGCCCATGGCCGCGGGAATTGCAAAGCCCATCGTGCCGGCACCGCCCGAGTTCAGCCATGCGCCGGGGCGCTCATAGCTGATGGACTGGGCCGACCACATCTGGTGCTGACCCACACCGGCGGCGTAGACGGCCTCGGGTCCGGTCATTTCGCCGATCTTGGCGATGATGGCCTGCGGTGACAGCAGTCCGTCGTTGGGTGCGTCGTATCCCAGCGGGTACGACTCACGCAGGCTGTTCAGGTGAGCCCACCATTCGGTGAGGTCCGCCGGAGCGGCCGTAGCCAGCTCGGCGTAGGCGGGCAGCAGGTCGAGGATGACCTCGCGAACATCGCCCACGATGGGGACGTCGGCTTCGCGAATCTTGCCGATTTCGGCGGGGTCGATGTCGACGTGGATGACTTTGGCGTTCGGCGCGAATTCGCTGACCTTGCCGGTCACGCGGTCGTCAAAACGCGATCCCAGCGCGATGAGCAAGTCGCTCTCCTGCAGAGCAAGCACTGCGGGAACGGTGCCGTGCATGCCGGGCATGCCGAGGTTCTGCGGGTGAGTGTCAGGGAACACGCCACGAGCGGTCAACGTCGTGACCACAGGAGCGCCCACCAGTTCGGCCAGCTCGAGGAGCTCTTTCTGAGCCTTGGCGCGAACGGTGCCACCGCCGACATAGAAGACGGGCTTCGAGGACTCGGAGATCATCTGAGCCGCAGCCGAAATCTGCTTGCCGTGCGCCTTGGTGATGGGGCGGTAGCCGGGCAATTCGACCTTGGGGGGCCAGATGAAGGGTGCCGAATTGATCTGGCAGTCCTTGGTGATGTCCACCAGCACGGGACCGGGACGGCCCGTGGTCGCGATCTGATACGCGGCCGCGATCGTTGCGGGGATGTCCTCGGGCTTTGTCACGAGGAACGAGTGCTTGGTGATGGGCATCGTCACACCGACGATGTCGACCTCTTGGAACGCGTCGGTGCCCATCAGGTGCGAAAAGACCTGGCCGGTGATTGCGATCATGGGAATCGAGTCCATATAGGCGTCGGCAATGGCGGTGACCAGATTGGTCGCACCGGGGCCACTGGTCGCAATGCATACTCCGACTCCCCCGCTGGCGAGAGCGTAACCCTCGGCCGCGTGGCCGGCGCCCTGTTCGTGGCGAACCAGGATATGGCGAATGGCGGACTGGGCCATCAGCTCGTCATAGAACGGCATGATGGCGCCACCGGGAAGGCCAAAAACGTCCTTCACACCGAGGTATTCGAGCGACTTCAACAGCGCGGCGCTGCCGTTCAGAACGGGATGTTCCGAACCTGAGGCTACCGAGTTAGTCATAAAACTCCTTGAACGAGTGGTGTTAACCCGTTACCGCGCCCAAGGCTGCGGACTTCACGAGTTTGGCGTACTTTGCGAGCACGCCACGGGTGTATCGGGGTGGGAGAGGCGTCCAGCCTGTGCGGCGAGCCTCCAACTCGGATTCATCGACCAGTAGATCGATGCTCCGAGCAGCGATATCGACCCGTATGAGATCACCATCGCGCACGAATGCAATGGGACCTGCGTCCACTGCTTCGGGAGCTATGTGTCCGATGCACAGGCCGGTTGTGCCGCCTGAGAATCGTCCGTCCGTCAAAAGTAGCACATCGGCACCCAAACCCGCACCCTTGATGGCGGCGGTGATGGCCAGCATCTCGCGCATACCCGGGCCACCCTTGGGCCCCTCGTAGCGGATGACGACTACGTCACCCTTGCTGATTTCGCCGTTCGTCAGGGCATCCATTGCCGCACGTTCGCGTTCGAACACACGGGCGGGGCCCTCGAAGGTCGCGGCGTCGAAGCCCGCGGTCTTTACCACGGCACCCTCGGGAGCGAACGAACCGTTGAGGATCGTCAAGCCGCCGGTTTCGTGGATGGGGTTGTCGAGAGTGCGCAGAACCTCGCCGTCGAGAGGATCGATGTCCATCTCGGCCAAGTTTTCGGCCATGGTCTTGCCCGTGACGGTCATGGCGTCACCGTGGATGAGCCCAGCCTCGAGAAGCGCCTTGAGCAGAACCGGCAGTCCACCGTGGCGGTCAACGTCGTGCATCACGTACTTGCCGAAGGGCTTGAGGTCACCCAGGTGAGGAACCTTGGATCCGATGCGGTTGAAGTCGTCGAGGGTCAGGGGAACCTCGGCCTCGTTGGCGATGGCCAGCAGGTGCAGGACGACGTTGGTCGAGCCTCCCAGAGCCATGGCCACGGCAATGGCATTTTCGAACGCCTCGCGGGTGAGGATGGTGCGGGCGGTGTGACCGCGCTCGAGCATGCCCACGGCGGCCTCGCCGGAGCGGTGTGCGAAATAGTCACGACGACGGTCATACGAGGCGGGCGATGCGGAACCGGGAAGGCTCATACCCAGGGCCTCGGCGACCGATGCCATCGTGTTGGCGGTGTACATGCCTCCACAGGCGCCCTCGCCGGGCGCAAATGCACACTCGATACGCTTGGCGTCGGCCTCGCTCATCTTGCCGGCCTTGACGGCGCCAACGGCCTCGAACGAGTCAATGATGGTGATGTCTTTTTCGGTGCCGTCCGACAGCTTGACCCAACCGGGGGCAATCGATCCGGCGTACAGGAAGACGCTGGCGAGGTCGAGGCGCGCGGCGGCCATGAGCATGCCGGGGATTGACTTGTCACATCCAGCGAGAAGTACGGTTCCGTCGAGGCGTTCGGCCTGGACTACCGTTTCGACGGAGTCAGCGACGACCTCGCGCGACACGAGCGAGAAGTGCATGCCCTCGTGGCCCATCGAAATTCCGTCGGAGACCGAAATGGTTCCAAACTGCAGCGGGTAACCGCCACCGCGGTGCACGCCCTCTTTCGCGGCCTGTGCGAGGCGGCCCAGCGACAGGTTGCAGGGGGTGATTTCGTTCCAGGAACTGGCGACACCGATCTGGGGCTTGTCCCAGTCAGCGTCCCCCATGCCCACGGCACGCAGCATGCCACGCGAGGTGGTTGCTTCGATGCCGTCGGTGACGACGCGGGAACGAGGCTTGATGTCGATTTCGCTCATCGCACCAGTCTACAAAGGGATTGGGCCGTAACAGGCGAATGGGCGCCCGTGCGGACGCCCATTCGGTCGGATTGGGTTACAGCTGACGCTGGAATGCAGCCAGGTGGTTCTCGGATGCCGATCGCAGTGACTCGAGCACCGAGACGATCTGCGGGTCGGTCACCGTGGTGAGCATTTTCGTGATGTCGGCGATGTCGAGTTCTTCGATGGCCACGCCAACCTCGAATGCTGCGGTCTTGGAGACCGATCCCTGTGCGACGAGTTGGTCATAGAGGGCCTGCAGTTCGGGGTTGACGAACACTCCGACGGTCGACGAGCGAGGGTCCTCGACTCCGGCCGTGTCCAGCAGGCCTGCGACGCGGTCCTGGTGGGTGACTTCACTGGCCGAGATGTTGGTGAAGACGTTGCTGCCCCACATGTCATACAGGGTCACGTAGACGTCGTATGCCAGCTTTTCTTCCTCGATCAGGTACACGAGCAGGTCCGACTCGCTGGTGGGCGCCGCTGCGCTGGCAGAGGTCGGGTCGTCGGAGGTGGCGCTACCAGAGTTGGCATCGGTAGATTCAGCGTCGGTTGATTCCGCGTCAGTCGCGGAATCAGTCGATTCGTCCGCAGCGGTGCCGTCGGTGGATTCCGCGGCGACGGACGAGGTGGCCTGCGACGTCGTGGTCGAGGCGGGGGCAAAAATGCTGCCGATCCAGAACCCGGTTGCGACGATGCCGACGACCAGAGCGGAGAGGATGGCGATGGGTGTGACCTGTGACTTGTTCACGGTGTCTCCTTTGTTTGTGATTCCAGTGGACAACGGCAGTCAGAGATTTGTCTGTGAGAAACCTGTGAGATTTCTATGGGATACAAGGCGCGCGCCTCGACCCGCCCGCGCAGTTTAGGTAAGGTGAAACACGAAAGGAGGACCCATGCGACGGTTCCTGTTAAACGGCGGCTTTCTGGCCGCAGTGTTTCCCGTAATTGGGCTCCTGAAAACCACCATTGCCGGCAAGCGCGACTGGCGCTTGGTGTTGGCCTGGATCTCGTGGGGTTTCAGCCTCGCCGTCGTCATCGCCACAATCCTCAACCCCACCGAGGAAGAACTCGCCGAGGAACGCGGCGAAACACTGCGCTAACGCAGCGGACGATCAGGCGGGCAGCACCGCTGTGACGATAGCCAGCGTGACCATGGCCGAACCGCCGATCGTGCGCATGATGACAACGCGCTTGGGGTCACCCGCAAACCAGTCTCGCGCGGCGCCAGCCGCGAACGCATAAACGGCGTCTCCCGAAATTCCAAAGAACACAAAAATCACGCCCAGCTGCAGCATCTGCAACGGGATGGACCCCCACGCGGGATTCACGAACTGGGGGAAAATCGCCGAGAAGAACACGATCGTCTTGGGGTTCGAAATGCCCACGATGAACGATTCGCGCATGATGTGCTTCGAGTTCAACGCGGGGGCTTCCCCATCGAAGACGATTCCCTCACGACGGTGACGGATGGCCTGCACACCGAGGTACAGGAGGAAAGCGGCACCGGCCAAACGAATTCCGTGCAGCAGGACCTCGTTTTCCTGAATGAGAATTCCCACACCCACGGCGACGGTCACGGCCTGAACAAAAACACCGATTCCGTTGCCTACGACGGTCAACACCGCACCCTTTCGACCGAGCACCAGCGCCCGGCTGATAGCAAACAGAACGCTGGGGCCAGGGATCGCGATGATCACCAACGAGATGGCGATGAAGGCCGCAATCGTGTCCAGAGGAATCATGGATTTATTCTGTCACGCAGTGCCGCGTCGGGGACACCGAAGCGAACCGTGGCGGATGAACACCGCGCCACCGTAGGCTCGCCTCATGACTACTCTTTCAGGGAAGCGTGTTTTGGTTACCGGCGCGACGGGCGTGCTGGGCGGCATGATTGCGAGGATGCTGGCCGCTGAGGGTGCCACCGTTGTGCATTCGGCCCGAAATTCTGATCGACTAGCCGCACTGGCCGTTCCCGGTGAAAAATACGGAGTCGACTTGGCCACGCCCACCGCGGGCGCCGCACTGGCCGCCGCCGTCTCCGCCGCGGGACCCCTGGACGGGATTATCTGCGCACACGGCGTCGTCGCTTTCGGGCCAGTGTCGAACCTCTCCCCTGAGGTCGCGACACAGGTCACCGCGATCAACCAGACCAGCGTGATGGAACTTGTCGCCGCGTTGGTTCCCGCCCTGCAGCAGTCCGGGGCGGCGGGCCGGGAACCCTTCGTCGTTACGATATCCGGCGTAATTTCCGAGAACCCCGTTGCTGGCATGGCCACGTATGGGTCCAGCAAATCGGGGCTTCGCGCGTTTGTCGAGGCGGCAGCCCGCGAACTGCGTCGGGACAAGATTCGGGTATTCGACACGAGGCCACCTCACACCGAAACAGGACTGGCCACTCGCGCGGTTGCTGGCGCGGCCCCCGCGTTTCCTCAAGGCTTGGACCCCGAACGGGTCGCCCGTCGGATCGTCGATGCCGTGCTGAACGACGAGAAGGACGTGCCGTCCAGCGCATTTACGAGCTGAACCGAACACGTCGCTCGCGACTATGCGCCGGTCACCACACGGAAGTAATCGACCGCGGAATCCGCGGCGCCACGCACGTACCCACCGGGCGAACCGGCTATTGCGCGCACGAAATCGACGATCTCGGCGGTGATGGTTTCGCCGGGCAGGACATTGGGGATTCCGGGTGGGTACGCGGCGAGGGCGTCGGCCGAAACCCGACCCACCGCCTCGGAAAAATGCACCAATTCGGTTGCCGCAAAGAACGCATCACGGGGACGCATGGCGGCTGCTCCCGGCGCCGGCAAGCTGCTGGCGGTCAGGCCCAATGCTTCGTCCGCTGCGTCGGTCGCCATCGAGGCAATCGCGTCGACAATCGACATGGCATCGGGCTCGTAACCCGGACCAATCAGCGCGACAATGCAGGTGTTCGTCGCGATTTCGACATAAATATCGTGCTCGCACAACAGCCGGTTACGCACCGCGTGGCCCGTCAGCCCCACACCGCGCACATCGATGGCAACGTGCATGGGGTCATGTCCCACAATTCCCGGGAAACGGTCATACCCGTCGCTGACAACGTCCAGTAACGGATGCGCGCGGACCGCGGCACGCAATGCGTCAGCCGCACGAATGGACCGGGCGATCGCCTGTTCGCCGCCACACAGTTCGGCGCGGGCGATGTCGAGTGATGCGGTGAGCACCGACGAGGTGCTGGTCGACGCGGTCATGCGGTACGCGCGGTCAATCAACGGTTCCAGTTGGTCGGCGAACGGACCAAAGCCCAGGTGCACCATCGCCGATTGCGTCAGGCTGCCACCCAATTTGTGAGTGCTGCTGACGACGAGGTCGGCGCCCTGGGTCAATGGGTTGGCCGGCAGTTCCGGGTGGAACCCAAAGTGCGCGGCCCACGCCGCATCGACAATCAGCGGGGTGCCCGAATCGTGGGCAATCTGCGACAGCGCGGGGATGTCGGCGACCGCACCGAAATAGCTGGGACTGATGACATAGGCGGCCTTGGCGGTGGGGTTGTCGGCCAGAGCAGCACGGAATGCGTCCGGGGTGATTCCATGGTTGATGCCGTGAACCGTATCGATTTCGGGCATGACGAACGCCAGGCTCAGTCCGGCGAGGACGGCACCATCAAACATGCTGGAGTGCGCGGACCTTTGCACGACGAACGGCTGCTCTGGGGAACCCAATTGGCCGACCGCGAGCGCCGCGATGCGGTTGCCCTGCGATGCGCCGTTCGTGACGAACCACGTGCGGCGCGCCTCGAATGCCCGGGCGGCGGCAGCCAGCGACTGTTCCAAGGGACTGTCCGGCCCCAAATCCAGTTCCGGGGTCAACGGAGTCACGTCCAGCTGCAGAACCCGATCCCCCACGTATTCCGCGAGCCGAGGCGCGGAGTTTCGGTCGGCGCTGTGACCGGGAACCGCTAATCGCACGAGGTTCCGGTCGGCGATGCTGCTCAGGGCGTCGGCGTAATACGTGGGTTCCTGTTCACAGCTCATTCGGTCATTCTGCCCCGCGTGATACAAAGAAGGAATAGCATCTTTACTGACTGGCTCAATAGCCAGTATGGTGTTGGGGTGATGGACATTCGACAGCTTCAGGCGCTGACCTCGGTACACGAACACGGATCGATTGCCGCGGCGGCTCGGGCCCTGCACTGGAGCCAACCCACCGTCAGCCACCACCTCGCCGCCCTCGAGGCGGGCCTGGGCACACCCGTCACCGAACGTCTGTCCAGCGGCACCACCCTGACACCGGCCGGAATGATAGTGCGGGACGGTGGACTCGAGGTGCTCGCCATCGTTGACCGGATCGAACGGACCGTGCGCGAAACCGGCGGACAACTGTCGCCCGTTCGGTTGGGCGCCATCCCCACCATCGGCGCGAGCATCATTCCCCCGGCGCTCGCCGACCTTGCGGCACAGGGCATCACGGTGAGCATGCGCGAGGACGAGATCGCCGACCTGGAAAAAGAACTCCGCGGACGTCAATTGGATGCGGCCGTCGTGGTCGGGTCCCCCGAGCTCACCCGCACCTACGGCACGAGGCTGCGCCCTCTGTTCACGGAACGACTGTACGTCGCCGTACCCGCGAACCACCCCGCCGCGCAACGCACGAGCGTCGCCCTGACCGATTTCGCCGACGACTTTTGGGTACTGGGAACCACGGATACCGACCCCGTGGACGACGCACTGATTGCCGCCGCGACCTCCCGCGGAATGCAGATCTCGAGCCGCATCCGCAGCGACGACTACAGCGTCATCCTCGGCTATGTCGCGGCCGGCTTGGGCATCTCTCTGGTCCCCGAATCGGCCCTGCAACACGGCCGCAGCGACGTGCGTGCGGTGACGTTAACGGATGCGGGATTTACCCGAGAAATTGCGATCATCGTGGGGCAGCATGCTCCGGTGGCAGCCATGGGAGCGGTCATCGAGGCCCTGCACGACAGCGTTCGCAGCCTGTCCGGGCTGCGCCGGGGCGGCGCGCGGCCATAGCCGCATCACACCTGCGGCCCTAGCGCGGGGCCAACACCACCGAGGGCATTTCGGGTGCGGGAATCCATCCACCGATTCGGTCCTCGAACTGCCCGAATCGCTCGGAGCGGTCGTTCCACTGCTGGCGCGCCTCGACGATTTCTGCGTGATTACGGCCGATAAAGTTCCACCACATCACAATTTTTTCGGGAAAAGGCTCGCCGCCGAGTAACAGCACAATGGCATCCGTTTCCGCGGTCACCGTGATGTGCGACACCCCCGCAGCGATGACGTCGATCCCACGTTTCGGCAGCGGCTCGGTGGTCGAGATTCGACCCGAGACGGCAACCACGCCGTGTTCGAAATCCTCACGCACCGGAATCTGCACCGACGCCCCTGCGGTAATCCGAATTTCAGCGCCCACGAGCGGCGAATACGCCAATGCACTGGATCGCACGCCAACCAGTTCGCCGACGAACACACGCACCACCGCACCGGGCAGTTCCACCGACGGCAGGTCCGTGTAATTTTCGAAGTGGGGCGGCTGGTGGCGAGCCGCATCGGGTAAAGCGATCCACAACTGCACCGCGTGCAACGCATCGCGCGGGCCCATCACCGCCAGTTCGGAATGCGCGATGCCGTTCCCCGCCGTCATCAGATTCAGGTCGCCGGGCACCAATCGCTGAACCGACCCCTCGCTATCGCGGTGTTCGACCTCGCCCGAAATCAACCATGTCGCGGTCTGCAATCCCGTGTGCGGATGCGCGGCAACGACCATCGCATCGTGCTGTTCGGTGGGGCCGAGCATGTCAACAAAGCACCAGGCTCCGACCATCTTGCGGTCACGATGCGGCAAGGTGCGGTACACATCGACCCCGGTGCGGGTCGTGAGTTTGACGGCCCGGGGCTCGATGATCACGACAGGTCAGTTCCGTTGCGGCCGTCGATATTCCCGCTAGACGGCAATGCCGCCGAGCAACGAACCAATCCCCCAGGTCACGGCCAGCGCCGCAGCACCACCAATCGTGACGCGAATGATTGCCGGCATGAGCGGGCTTCCACCCAGCTTTGCGCCGATGCCGCC
>JACCEA011728963.1_pt1 | contig 40187 bp, 9 predicted proteins | sample 7449851 | NCBI WGS metagenome assembly JACCEA01 (sample SAMN15323453, study PRJNA562643) | freshwater metagenome | isolation source: river surface water | place: USA:Blue River Watershed | collected 2017-08-18 | reverse complement strand
CACCGACACCTTGGTGGGTATTCAAAACGTGAGCACCGGTAAAGGTGCTGACTCGGTGGTGGGCAGCAGTGCGGCCAACACCATCGTGACAGATTTGGCCAACGACACCGTGGGCAGTGCAGACACCGTGGACGGCGGATTGGGAGCGGACACCATCCGCACAGGCGCAGGCAACGACCAAATCACCTACAACCCCAATGCCAGCATTGATGCAGGCACGGGCATTGACACTGTGCGCATGGGGGCGTCCGTCATCAACATGACCACGGTCACTGGCAGTTTGGCGGGTGTGGAAGTGTTGGACTTGGACAACAGCTCCAATACGCGACTGACCTTGAGCTTAGACAACGTCAAACAAATGGCTGGGCAAGCAGCCCCTGTGGTCACGGTGGAAGGCAATTTGGGGGACTCCATCACGCCGCTGTATGACTGGACGTATTCCTCGTTGGACAACACAGGCAAATACCAGATCTACACAAGTGGCACAGCCAAACTCTACATTGACACCGTTGTTTCAGTGATCGGTGAAGTGGTAGACAACATCGATCCTTCGACGCCCATGACACTGTTGGGTCACGGGCTCGGCGACACCTTGACATCGTCCAGCGCATCCGACACCTTGGATGGTGGTGCAGGGCGTGACGTCTTGGTCGGTGGCTATGGCAATGATGTGTTGGTGTTTGACATCAACGACACCAGCGTCAGCGGCAACCAAGGGGTGGACATTCTTGCGGTGCGCGATGCCACGGCTGACCTGACCGCTTTGACGGGTGTATTTACCGGCTTAGAAGCGATTGACTTGCGTGGTTACGACAGCAACACCCTCACGCTTAATCCAGCCGCGGCGCATCAAATCACGCGTGCCGACGTTGGGCAAGCCAGCATAGACATCGTCACCATCAACGGTGACAGCGAAGACAACTTGGTGTTGGTCGGAAGTTGGACCTCGGTCGGCAGCCCCGAACTGGTAGGGTCCACGGCTTACCAAACCTATACCGGCACCTACACCGACCCTGCGACCAGCAACTCGTATCCGGTCACCTTAAAAGTAGACACACGTGTCAACCTGTTCCAAAGCATCGGGGCAACAACAGGGGCTGACTCAGTGCCAGGCGCCGCCGCCAACGAATTCATTTCCGGCGGTGCAGGCAACGACACCATCGACGGCGGCGCAGGCGATGACGTGCTGCGCGGCGGCACGGGCAACGATTCTCTGGTGGGTGGCGCGGGCAACAACACCGCAGACTTTGGCGATGCCACGAATGGCGTCATCGTCAATCTCGGAGGGGGGACGGCGCCCACCACATTCAATGGTCAAACCGTCAGCGTCAGCAGCGGCTCGGCCCAAACCTTGGCCAGCACAGCCCAAGTCGTCAACACACCTGGCACCGCCAACGCGGCGGAAACCACCAGCGTCACGTTTGTCGATTTGGCCGCAGGACAAGCGATCACCGTCGGGGGGGTGACCTACACCGCCCCAGTGGGCGGTGCAACGGCGTCCACGGTGGCCACCGCATTCGCCAGCATTGCAGCCGGAGCCACCAGCGCAGCAGCCAACACATCAGGCACATTGAGCGGCTTTTCATCCACCACGGCTACGGGCAACACGGTGGTGTTCACCAGCAGCACAGCGACAGGTGATGTGACCAACCTCGTAGTCACGAATCCCATCGAAACAGACAGCCTGTCACAAATTGAAAACCTCTCAGGTAGCACCAAGAGCGATTACCTCATTGGTAGCGGCAATGCCAACAAGCTCTCCGGCGGCGATGGCTCTGACACCTTGGATGGTGGCGCGGGCAGCGACAGCTTGCTGGGTGGTTCAGGCGCCGACTCTGTGTTGGGCGGTACCGGTAGCGATTGGGTCGACGGTGGCAGCGGTGATGACATCATGGATGGTGGCGCTGATGCAGACACCTTGCTCGGTGGCACAGGCGCTGACAGCGTGTTGGGCAGTGCCGGCAATGATTCCGTGTCAGGCGGCGAAGGCGACGACACCCTCAGCGGCGGCGCAGACGCAGACACTTTGAGCGGTGATGCGGGCATCGATAGCTTGCTAGGTGGCTCAGGCAGTGACCTCTTGGATGGTGGTGAAGGTGCCGACATTTTGGATGGCGGTGATGATGCCGACACCTTGATTTACGATGCCAATGACCTGTCCGTCAGCGGCGGCTCTGGCACTGACACTTTGCTGGTATCCAACCAAGCCGAAGTCGATCTGTCGACGGGGCCCGCTTTCAATGGCGTTGAAGTCGTCAGCATGGCGGGCGAAGGCGCCAACAGTTTGATCTTGACCTTAGACGCTTTCAAACGCACGGGGGGCTTGGCATCGGGTGTTGTGGTTCAAGGTGAAGACTTAGACACCTTGGTGCTCTCGGGCTCATGGATCAAGACTGCTACGGTGGATGCCGACAACTTGATTCAGTACACCATCACAGACACCACCATCACGCCCAATGTCACCTACACCGCCAAGGTCAATCCAGACATTCAGGTGGTCAAACGCATCACAGGCAGCGGCTTGCTTGAAGGCACATCCTCTGGCGATTTGGTCAGCGGCAGCGCCAGTGCAGACTCTATCAACGCAGGTGGCGGCAACGACACCGTGTTGGGTACGGGTGGTAACGACACCATCTTGGGTGGCGTTGGTACCGACACCTTGGACTACTCCACAGCCACGGGCAACATGGTCATTGACCTTGGCGCCAATGGCGCCATGGGCAGCACCATCGATCCGACGTTGTCGTCGGTGGCCGGCAGTCAAGGCAGTGACGCCATCTCTGGTTTTGAAAACATCCTGGGTGGCCAAGGCGCAGACACCATCTTGGGCAACCAAGAATGGAACAGCATCGAAGGTGGTGCGGGGAACGACAGCATTTCCGGCGGCGGCGGCCAAGACACCTTGATTGGTGGCAGTGGCAATGACCTGCTCGATGGGGGTGAAGGCCCTGACGTCATGGTTGGTGGGACGGGCAATGACACCTTGGCGGGTGGCGTTGGCATCGACTTGGCCGACTATTCAGCGGCCACTGGCAATCTCACCATCAACTTGGCCAGCGGAACCAGCATAGACACATCAACGGGTGGCTTAGGCACAGACGTGCTGCAAGACATCGAAAACATCACTGCAGGTTCGGGCGATGACGCTGTCTTGGGCTCGGCTGACGCCAACATCATTTTTGGGGGGGAGGGCGCAGACACCATCACCGGTGGTGCGGGGAGTGACACCCTCACGGGTGGCGCAGGCATTGACACCTTGGACTACTCGACCAACACCTCGGCACAGGGCGTGGTGGTCAACCTCAACACCAACACCGCCAACGATGGCTTAGGGGGCACTGACACCCTGTCTGGCTTTGAATACGTGGCAGGTGGTGCGGGTGGCGACAGCGTGACTGGAAACACGGGTGATAACTTCTTGGCCGGTAACGACGGCCTCGACTACATCGATGGTGGCGCTGGCAATGACGTGTTGACAGGCGACACCGGTGAAGACACCTTGATCGGTGGCGCAGGCGACGACGTGTTGCTAGGTGGCGTCGATGACGACTGGTTGCGTGGCGGTACTGGCAACGACAACTTGGTGGGCGGCGCCGGCAGCAACGACACCGCAGACTTCTCGGACGCGACCACCGCCGTCACCGTCACTTTGCTGGATGGCGCGGGCGTGGCCTCTGCTCCTGGCAGCACGGGCGTCGATCAACTGTCGGGCATCGAAAACTTGGTCGGCGGCTCCGCCGGTGACACCTTGGCAGGCGACACCGCGGCCAACATCATTTCGGGTGGCTATGGCGCTGACTCTGTGTTTGGCGGCCTTGGCGCTGACACTCTCAAAGGCGGTGCAGGCGGTGACGCCGACACCATCGACGGTGGTGATGGCATTGACATGCTGGACCTGCGTGAACTCGCAGGCCCGATAGCCGTCAACTTAGGCACACGTCAAGTCGCTTCCAGTTTGGGCAGCATTAGCGGTGGTACGTCCAAGGGCGACGGTACCGACACGATCGCCAACATTGAAAACCTCATCGGCTCAGGCAGTGGTGACACCATGGTCGGCAGTGCAGGCGACAACGTGTTGGATGGCTCAGGCGGCGGTGACGTGATCGATGCAGGCGCTGGCAATGACCGCGTCGTTTTTGATGAAAACGATGCCAAAGTGCTCGGTGGCGTAGGTGCCAACGATGCGTTGGTGATCAATGGTGAAAACACCTTGGTCGATTTGACGCTGGTGCAAGACAGCACCTTCTCGGGTTTTGAAGTCCTCGACTTGTCATCCACGGGCAACCAGTCTGTCAAGCTCTCTGAGGCCGACGTGTTCGCCCTCACGCGCGGCAGCGCCGAAATCACTTTCCCCAGTTTGGCGGCAGGTCAAACCTTTACCTTGGCCGGGCTCACTTACATCGCTGAGGTCGCTACCAGCGCGGCCCAGTTGGCCACGGCTTTTTCGAGTTTGCAAAACGGTGCGACCACGGGCCCTGGTACGTCCACGGGAACCTATACCGGCAGCTTTTCAGGGTTTGCTACGGGCTTGGTCGAGGGTAGCACCTTGACCGTGTCGGGTGCGACATCCACTGACAGCGTCAGCGATTTGAAGCAATCCAGTGGCAGTGGTCACCTCATCGTCACCACACCAGGTGCGGCCTCACCAGCTACTACCGAAACCACCGCCGTCACCTTTGTGGCGATGAAAGAGGGCGAAACACTCACCCTCGCGGGCTTGACCTACACCGCGCCAACGGGCGGCGCTACGGGGGCGCAAGTGGCGACAGCCTTTGCCAGCCATTCCAATAATTTCTCAAGCAGCACGGCCCCCTTGACTGGCGCACTCTCTGGCTTTGCCAGCGGAGCGGCACTGGGCAGTACGGTGGTCTTCACCAGCGCGACGGCTGGTAGCAACGTGACGGATTTGCCCGTTTCTAGCACCGCTTCGGTTTTGAACATGACCGCTGGCAGCAGCAGCCTCGGCGCAGTCGCTGTCAACATAGCAGGCACAGCGAGCACGGCTGAAACCACCACCATCACCTTTGCTGACCTGACTGTCGGTCAAACCATGACCGTGGGCGGCGTCACTTACACAGCCCCCACAGGTGGTGCAACAGCAGCTACCGTTGCGAACTTCTTTGCGGCGTCAACCACCATCAACGGCTTCAGCCCAAGCGCTGCCACAGGCAGCACGGTGGTGTTCACCAGCAACACCGCCATGGGCGATGTCACTAACCTCACGGTGGCAGGCACTGCCAACAGCACCGTCATTGCGGCCAGTCCACAGGGGCAATCTCTGCAAGTGCAGACCCGCAACGGCACACTGACCACGCCAGAAACCAGCACCTTCAGTTTCACCGACTTGGCCGCGGGTCAAAGCGTGACCCTGGGCAACGAAACCTATACCGCACCGTCCGACGTGACGGCTGCCACCGTGGCGGCTTATTTCGCCGCACATGCACCCACCGGTTTCACCGCGGGAGCAGCACAAGGCAACACGTTGGTGTTGACCAGCACCACTGCCTCTACGGATGTTGCAGATTTGAGCGTCAGCACCAGCGGTGGTGTACCCGTCACACAGCTGTCCACTTCAGAACAAAACGCCATCATCATCCAAGGCACCGCCAATGATGGCGTGCGCTTGGTGGGCGGCTGGACGCGCCTCGAAGACATCAGCCACGCGCCTGTCCTTGAAACGATTGGCGGCGTCACCTACGCCGTCTATGAATCCAGTGCCTACACGCCTTTGGCGACGGCAAGCAATCCCAACCCCACAGCAGAGCCCTTGAAGGTGTATGTGCCCTACAGCACCACAGATGCCACGAAAACCATCACACCGGGTTTGCTCATCACCTCGGGCGAAAGCGCCGATGTGCAAGCGGGTACTGCAGGTGACGACGAATACCGCGGCAATGGCGGTAGCGACCAGTTCAGTGCGGGTTTGGGTAACGACAGCCTTGACTCAGGCACGGGCGATGACATCATGGCCGGCGGTGGTGGCAATGACACTGTCTTGGCAGGCACCGGGAACGACGTTATTTACGGCGGTGACGCCACCAATCCGTCTGCATCGGGCAACGACTTCATTGACGGCGGCGATGGCAACGACTCAGTCATTGCGGGCGATGGCGACGATGACGTGCTGGGTGGGGCAGGCGCCGACACCGTGCTGGCCGGTAGCGGCAACGACTCGGTCGATGGCGGTGACGGCACGGACTCTGTCTCTGGCGGCGAGGGCAATGACACCTTGATCGGCGGGGCAGGCGATGACGCCTTGGCTGGCGGCGCTGGCAATGACAGCATCGACGCTGGTATTGGCAACGATGCCCTCTACGCTGATTCTGGCAACGACACCCTTGAGGGGGGCAACGGCATCGACATGCTGGACTTCAGCGCGGTGCGCATGAGCCCTGTGGTGGTCACCACCCCTGGCAGTGCCACCACCACGGAGCTCACCACCGTGACCTTTGCAGATCTCGCAGCAGGCGAGACGCTGAGCTTGGGCGGCATCACCTACACCGCCCCAGTGGGTGGCGCAACGGCGGTCACTGTGGCTTCCGCTTTTGCTGGACTTGCGGCGGGTACGACGATCAACACGGGCAACATGAGCGGCACGTTGGTAGGGTTCTCTTCTGCGTTGGCAGGCCCCAACACCGTGGTGTTCACCAGTGCCGTCGCTAACAGTGATGTGACCAATCTCAGCGTTGGCGGCAGCGTCAGTGTGGACGCGCAAACCGCCCATGCGGTGCAAACAGGCGTGCTGGCCATCACCCGCGATGGCACGGCCATGACAGCTGAAAACACCACCCTCACATTCACGGATGTGGTGGCAGGCCAAACCTTGACCTTGGGCAACATCAGCTACACCGCACCCGTGGGCGGCGCCACCGCCAACACGGTTGCCGCCTACTTTGCCAGCCATGCGCCCACAGGCTTCACGGCGGGCAGTGCGGTGGGCAACACTTTGGTGTTGACCAGCACCATGGCACAAGGCGATGTGGTCGATTTGAAAATTGGCGGCACTGCGCCCAACACATCTTTGCCAAGTAGCACCATCAACTTGGCCACCGGAGTTGCCAGCAGCAACCAAACAGGCACTGACACTCTCAGCAACATCGAAAACGTCACAGGCAGTGCCGGGCGAGACTTGATCACCGGCTCCTCTTTGAGCAACGAAATCATCGGTGGTGCAGGTTCTGACACCCTGTTGGCGGGGGACGGCAATGACTGGATCTTGTTCGACGCGACCGATGCACAGGTCGATGGCGGGGGTGGTAACAACGACATGTTGGCCATCCAAACAGCCAACACCACAGTTAACTTTGACACGCTGAACACACAGCTGTCAGGCATTGAAGAAATTGATCTCACAGGCCATGGCGTCCAGAACTTGGTGCTGACAGCGGCCAATGTGTTTGACCTCTCAGACACCACCAACGTGCTCAAAATTCACGGCGGTGTGGGCGACACGGTGGCCTTGGCAGGCAATTGGATTGCCGCGACTGCGCAGCCCGTGATCTACAACGGTGAGTCTGCGGTTCAGTACAGCCGTTACACCTTGTATGACCCTGTCACTGACAGCACGGCCACCGTCTTGTTAGCGCCAGGCGTGGCTTTATCTATCTCCTATGTGGGTAGCGCAGGCCCTGACCAACGTACTTACAACCCAACTGATGCGATGGTCGACGGCAGTGGCGGCGATGACACCTTGACCTTTGCCACCACGGCCACCAATCAGGTATTGGACATGGCTGACAGCAGCAATCGCCCTGATATCCGCAACATGGAGACCATCGATATCTCTGGCGGTGGTACCAACTTCATGGCCTACAGCGCAACCAGCGTCGGGGCCATGTCCAACACGTCCGATGTGGTCACGATTGATGCGGCCGAAGAGCACCTCGTCGTCACCACCCCGGGTACAGCGACCACCACCGAACGCACGTCGGTCACCTTTGCCGACATGGCCGCTGGCCAGACATTGACGCTAGGTGGCATCACCTACACCGCCCCAGTAGGTGGTGCGACAGGCGCCACCGTGGCTGCCGCATTTGCAGGCTTAGCTGCGGGTGCTGCCAGCGCCGCTAGCAACACAACAGGCACGCTGAGTGGATTCTCATCCACATTGGCGGGCCCCAACACCGTGGTCTTCACCAGTGCCACGGCCAACACCGACGTCACCAACCTCAGTGTGGCTGGCACATCCAAGAGCGATACACGCACCGCTGACCCAACCCAAACGGGCATGGTGGTGGTCACCCGCGATGGCACCGCCACGACCCGCGAAAACACGACTGTGAACTTCACGAGCGTGGCAGAGGGCCAGACCGTGACCTTGGGTGATGTGACCTACACCGCGCCTGCAGGCGGCGCCACGGCTGCGGCCGTCACGACTTACTTTGCCACCCACGCACCCACGGGCTTTACCGCCGGTACCGTGGTGGGCAACACGCTGGTGTTCTCTAGCACCAGTGCCACTGGCGATGTGACAGACCTCACCATTGGTGGCACAGCACCCAACACCTTGGTCATGAGTGACACCGTCTTCATTGACAGCAGCTTGGTAGCCGCTACACCGGCCACCACAGTGGTGGGCGGTGTGACGTATGACCTCTACACCAGCGCAACCGATCCGAATGTTGTTTTGCGTGTCGACCAAGCCGCGGACGTGGTGCAAGTCGTGGCCGTCAGCAATGGCGCGGCCAATACCCCTGCCTCAGGAACACAGTTGGTCCGTGGTGACTCCGGCAGCAACACCTTGGATGGTGGCGCGGGAGAAGACATTCTTAAAGGTGGCGCCGGTGCAGACGCCATGGTCTTTGATGTCAATGACCTCTTGATCGATGGCGGCGATGGCGCAGACAGCCTCAAAGCCACAGGCAACATTGACCTGACACTGATCGCCAACGACCGGGTGCGCAACATCGAGTCGATTGACTTGGGCACCAGCAGCGGCAACTACGCCGTGACCTTGACCGATGCCGATGTGGCCGCCATGAATGCCGACCGAACTGCGGTCATTCAAGGCGGACTGGGCGATACAGCCAATGTGATTGGTGAGTGGGTTCAGGGCGAAACTGTCACCGACAACAGCGTGAGCCCACCCGTCACTTATGTGGTCTACAGGCTCAACGACGCCACCCTGAAAATTCAACAAGGTGTGGTCGTGAACTACACCGGTACCGATGGCCGAGACCTGCTCACTGCGGGCGCTGGCAACCAAGTCTTAGACGGTCGCATGGGCAGCGATGTGCTCAACGGCGGCGCAGGCTCTGACGTGATGATTGGTGGCCGTGGCGAAGATGTGTTCGTCTATGACTTGGAAGACACCAGCTACACCGGTGGTATTTTGGGCGGCTTAGACAACGAAAACGACACCGTTAAAGTCACAGGGGGTGGCGTCACCGTCGACCTGTCGAGTTCGACAGGGCATTTGGTGGTGACCAGTCCTGCGACAGGCAGTGACACTGAAACCACCACCGTCACTTTCGTGGCCATGAAAGAGGGCGAAACCCTCAGCTTGGGTGGTTTGACTTACACGGCATCCGTGGGCGGTGCAACGGGCGCACAAGTGGCCGCGGCTTTTGCCAGCCATGCCGCCAACTATGCAGGCACCACAGCCCCGCTCAGCGGAACGCTCGTTGGCTTTGCCAGCGGTGTGGCACAAGGCAACACTGTTGTCTTTACCAGCAGCACAGCCAATACGGACGTGACCGATTTACCGGTTGATGGCACATCACCCGTGCTCAACCTCACCACAGGGGCGTCTAACGCAGGCGTCGTGGTGGCCAATACCCCAGGTACAGCCAGCAAGGCCGAAACCACCGCCATCACGTTTGCGGACATGACCGCAGGCCAAACCGTGGTGGTGGGCGGCATGATTTACACCGCCCAAAGTGGCGGAGCGACAGCGGCGCAGGTTGCGGCGTTCTTTGCGGGACTCACGATCAGCGGTTACACCGCAGGTGCTTCGGTGGTGGGCAACACGGTGATCTTCACCAGTAACACGCCCACGGCCTACATCACCAACTTGTCGGTCAGCGGCACCATGCCCGTCACCTCCTTGGTGGCAGGGCCCCAAGGCCCAACGCTCAGCGGCGTTGAGACCTGGGACATCACAGGCAATGGCGATAACACCTTGGTGGTGGGTGCGGACCAGGTTCGCGACATGTCCGATTCGACCAACACCTTGATTGTGTCTGGCAACGCTGGGGACGTGGTCCGTCTGGCGGGTGACGGCTGGATGACCCGAGGCTCTGAACAAGTGCTGGGTATCACCTACAACAAGTACACCAACTTTGCCAGCGATGGCACACCGGTCACAGTGCTTTTGGCGCTGCAAGTGGCCAAGGGTGACCAGATCATTGGTGACGGCATTCACTTAGACATCACCGGTGGCACAGGTTCGGAAGATATTCGCGGCTACCCCAATGCGCCACGCAACGAAACCATCAACGGTGGTGCAGGGGCCGACTTGGTCGATGCCGGTGCAGGCGATGACACCATCATCTACGACGCCAAAGACATCACCCTCGCTGGAGGCTTGGGCGACGACGTGCTCGACCTCAACGCCAGTGGTCCGTCTTTGCTGGACTTGATGGAGCCTGGACGCCCCGTCAACGGCGCTTTGCACCCCACGCTCAAGAGCATCGAAAAATTTGACCTCACCAATGGCAGTGCAGACATGGTGGTCATCAGCCCAGCCAGTCTGTATGCCATGGGCAACGCAGGCCACACGCTGACTTTGGACATCGACGCCAGCGACCGCATCTTCCTCGACGGCTTACCGAATTGGGGGCTCACGACCGGCGTTGCAGGCTACGACGAATACACCATCAGTTACACCCCAAGCGGGGGCAGCGCCACGACCTTGAAAGTCAAGGTCACAACCGGCGCGACGGTTCAAACGGTGACGCAAGGCACCACCGGCGCAGACACCACCCCATCCAGCACTGGCAGCGATGTCATCAAGGCAGGCGAGGGCAATGACACCCTGACAGGCGGCCTTGGTGCCGACCTGATTGAAGCCGGCGCGGGCAACGACGTGGTGACTTACGACGTAGCCGACTGGCATCAGTTTGGTGGCACGGGTGACGACATCTTGGTCATCAACACCTACACCAGCAACGGTTTGAGCACAGGCACGCCCATTGCAGACTTGACCACGCGTGCAGGCACGCAAGTCAAAGGCTTCGAGGTGATTGACCTGTCAGCTGCAGGCGGCCAAGCCGTCAAGCTCGATGAAAACGCGGTACTTGCTTTGTCAGACACTGGCCGCATCACGGTCAAAGGCACGGCGGCTGACCAGTTGTCGCTGTACGGCGGTTGGGCTTACACCGGAGTGGATTCGGATGCTTCGGGTGCCATTTACAAGGTGCTGCAAAAAGGCAATGCCTTTATCTCCGTATCAGACGAGGTGCAACTCAAGATCACCAACGAACTGGGCGGCACGGTCAATATTTATGGGCCAGGTGCCGATGTGATCGATGTCTGGGGTGCTGCTAGCGGTCCTGACTACATCGCCAACGGCGCGATGACGGGTGATGGTGACGATATCATCACCGTGCACGACATGAGCTACTCGGCGATCGACGCTGGCCGTGGCAACGACACCATCAAGTTTGCATTTGCAGGCGATGTCAACACCTCGCTGTTGCCGCCTACCGGCTTGACCAATGTGGAGGTGTTTGACCTCACCACCAATGCCGCGGGCAACAAGCTGATCTTGACGCCAGAAAAACTGGCCACCATGACCGATGCCGACAACTTGTTGGTGGTCAAAGGCACATCACTCGACTCGCTGATGCTCTACGGCCAGTGGAGCATGTCTTCGGATGTGAGCTACAACGGTGAGACCTATGCGCAAGTCATGTCTGTCACCACCACCGGTGAAGAAGTCAAGGTGTACTACACCAAAACCATCACCAATGTGGTGATTGACAACCCACCCACGCCGCAAATGAGCACCTTCTCGGTGGCCTACAACGACGGCACCTACTTGGTTAGCAAAGGCATTGATGCCTATGCGGGCTGGAAGGTCGACAACGCAGGTGATGTCAACAAAGACGGCGTAGACGATGTGATCGTCAACACCGCAGGTGCCGCGTATTTGGTGTTTGGTTATGCCGAGCTGGCGGGGCAAATTGACCTGACCAACATTGGCAGCAAAGGCATCAAGATTTCGGGCATTGATTCGACCAGTTTGGTGGCGTTGAACAACGCCACCAACACGGAAGCAGGAGGCGGTAACTACTTGCTCAGCAATGGCGCTCAATCCACGTATGCCACCTATGAGTACGGTTTGACGGGGATCGGCGACATCAACGGCGACGGTTGGGACGACATGGCGGTGAACACCGCAGGCAACCAAGTGAAGGTGATCTTCGGCCGCAGCAGTTGGAGTGACATCAATTTGGCCAGCTTTGTCACCAGCAGCAGCAATGGCTTCACGGTCGATGCCAGTTCGTTGGCCTCAGCGACTAACTACAACGCGCTGGAAGACAGCTTGAGCAAGCTCACCATCCAAGGCGTGGGCGATGTCAACGGCGATGGTTACCAAGACTTTGCGCTTGGCAATAGCTTTGCAGGCTATGGCCGCGTGAGCTTGGTGTTTGGCGGAGCGGACGCTACCAACCTCAACCTCAGTGTCATGGGTAGTCGAGGTGTGAACTTCCTGTCTGACGGCACCAACAAAACCAACATCGGTTCGGACATCGCCAAAGTGGGCGACATCAACTCCGACGGCTTTGATGACATTGTGCTGGGTGGCCCCACGCTCACGGGCATCACCCTGAATAACGTGACCGACTACAGCGGTGCCAGTTTTGTGGTGTTTGGCAAGGATGAAGGCTGGGCGGCCAACACCACCGTGGTCTATCACAACAACGACAGCTTTGCACCGGTGCTCTACAACACAGACAGTGCCACGGGTCAATCGGTCAACCCCAGAGACAACCAAACCGGTGTTTCCACCGCCAACAACTTGGTCATGCGATTTGACGAAGTCGTTACCGCAGGTGCCTCGCGTGCCGCGCAGGCCTATGTGCTACTTTACAAATCTGACGGCACGCTGGTCGAGAAATTTGACGTTTTCACAGGGCAGGGCAGCAGCGGCGGCACCATGTTCCTGAGTGGCGCACAAATTGAAGTCAACCCGTTCAAGAACCTCTCAGGTAATACCGGCTACTACCTCAAGGTCGACCCCTTGGCATTCAAAGATTTGTCCGGTAATTACTTTGCGGGCATTGACAGCAGCACGGCGATCAACTTCACCACAGCGGCGGCACCTGCTACTGATGCGGTGGCTCCCACGCAAACGGGTTGGAGCTTCACGGTGTATGCCTATGACCATTACGGTGACTACTACTGGACTGGCACCAATTACGACTACGGCACTCAAAACAACGTTTACCCCTCGGTCAGCCGTTCAGATTATTGGTTAGATGCCACGCAAATTGGCTACGTTCCCACCGCACCGATTCAATCGGCGTACAGCAGCGACAACGATGCAACGCTGTTCAACCTCAACATCACGCTGAACGAAGCCGTCAAGCCCTATGGCCATGTGCTGCTGCAACAACAAACCAGCTTCACACCGGAGACAGCCACCGTCACCTTCCAAGATTTGGGTCAAGGTAAAAAAGTCACCTTGGCAGGCTTCACTTTCACAGCGCCTTCGGGCGGTGCCACAGCCGCCGAAGTCGCGGCTGCGTTTGCCAGTTTGGCAAATGGCGCAGTCGGCGTTGCGAACCAAGAAACCTCAGGCACGCTGTCGGGTTACACCACCGGCACCGTGGTTAACCACCCCGCTGTGGGTGCCACGCCAGCGTATGTCACCGTCACCTTCACCAGCACCAAAGCTTTTGGTGATGATGTGACGGATTTGACAGATGCTGGCAACGGCACTACGCCAGTCGTGATCGACGTCACACAAAGTACGAAGAGCTTTGTCACCACCGAATCGTTTGATTTGCAAACAGGTCTGAGTGACCAAGGTGGTGTGATTTCCTCGCAGGCCAATACCGTCACCAACTACAACAGCTTGACGCTGAGCTTGGGAACGACATTCAAAGCCAGCACGCAGTACCGCATCGTCTTGGACGAGCTACAAGATGCGGCGGGCAACCAGATTGGCAGCGTCGATGCACAGGGTAACTTTTTGCCCAAATCGACCACGTTTGTCACCACGATAGACACAACCGCGCCCAATCTAAATCTTTGGAACACCACCGGTGTGGGCTACAACCCCACCAGCCTTGGCGCCAGTTTCTACAACGGTCAAACCAGTGTGTCCGTCACGCGCGACGTGACCTTTGTGTCACCTGAATCCCTGAAGTTGGGTGATGGCGGCTTTATCTTGTTGCAGGTCAAAGGCAACACCCTCAACACGTTGGCCAATGTCACTGCAGGCAACAACACCTTGGACAACACCAAAGTGGTGGAGCGTTTTGATGTCAGCACCGCCGTGGCTCAAGCCGACGGCAGCTACACCATCACAGGCCAGCACTGGAGTGCCACTGCCAACAGCGGTGCGGGTGGCTGGGTCACCGGCACAGGCGTTTTGACGCTGGACAACAAAAACATCACCATCAACCCTGAAAAGGCACTGGGCTACAACGCCAGCTATGAGGTGATCTTGCAGCCCTACACCGATGCACAGTCGGTGGTTCATCAGCCCATGATGGACATCAATGGCAATGTGGCCACAGGCTTGAGCACCCCCAACAGCTCGATTTACTTCAGCACTCACACCAACCTCATCACGGTGTCTGGTGGGAATGCGGTGGATAACGCGACCACCGTAGGCTTGAACGACAACTTGGTGTTGACCTTCTGTGAAAACATGAAGGCGGGCACTGACAACACCACCTTGAAGCTGTTCCTCAAACAAGACGGCACCGGCACCTTGTTTGAAACCTTCACGATCAACGCCACAACTAACACGGCTGTGGGCAATTACGGCGGTGTCGTGACCTTCAGTGGCAACAAAGTCATCTTGAACCCAGGCTTGGCGCTGGACCGAGCTGCCGACTACTACATCACTGTGGATGCAGGCGCCATCAAGGGCGCTGAATCGAATGTGGCCTTCAGTGCCACGAACATGGGCAACATCAATTCACCGTTCTACTTCACCACCGAAGCGGCGGCGCAAATTGACCCTGGTTACCAGCTGTCCGGCACAGCCCAAAGCCCAGACTTCGACTACAACGCGGGCGCTTGGGCTGGCCAAATGGCAGGCATGCAGGTCGAAGCCGCCGGTGACGTGGACGGCGATGGTGTGATGGACTACATCTTTGGCTCATCCAACTACGTGTACGACCCCGCCATTCCCGATGACCCCAACTTGGTGGGGACAGACCATGTAGCCAAAGGCTTGTTCTATTTGGTGTTCGGTCAGGCAGGGCAATGGACGGATTTGACAACCCTCGATCAGCTTGAAATTGCAGGCCGTGTGGTGGCGTTCTACGGCACGTCCATCAACCAGTTGATTCGTGCCACCGAGTTCGGTGACCTGAACCACGATGGATACAACGACCTGATCCTCACTGCAGGCGGTCAAAACCCGGTTGTGGGCGACAACACCGCCAGCGACACCGCCGACACAGACAGTGGTGCCTTGTTCGTGGTGTACGGCAAAGACCGCGCCGACTGGGACCCGATGATGAGCGTCGACAACTTGGGTGACGACGGTTTGATCATCACCGGTGGTCTCCCGCAAGACCAGTATGGCTTCTCGGTGGCTGCAGGTGACTTCAACAACGACGGCTTCGTCGACATCTTGTCGGGCATGCCCACCAACCAGCGCGATGGCTACAGCTCGGGCGAGGCCTTCATCATCAATGGGGGTGATTTCACCGATTCGTTGATGCAAACCGGCACCTCAGGCAACGACTTGTTGATTGGTGACTTCAATGCCAACCGATTGGCAGGCGGCTTAGGCAACGACACCATCCACAGCTTGGGCGGTGCGGACATCATCCGTGGTGGTGGTGGCAACGATGTGTTGTCAATCTCCAAACTCGATTTCATCTTGATCGACGGTGGCACTGGCACGGACACCTTGCAGCTCAAGGGCCACGGCATGGACTTGGACATGACTGGCTTTGCAGGATCTAGCTTGCGTAGCTTTGAAACCATTGACCTCACAGGCGACGGTGAAAACCACTTGACCTTGAACTACCGCGAAGTGGTGCTGTTGCTGGAACGCCAGATGACCACCGCTTACGGCACTTACACCGAATTCACCATCAAGGGCAGCAACCAAAGCTCGGTCACGCTTGAAGGCCCATGGGCCGTGATGGAAACCGTCACTGACGCGAACAGTGTGACGTGGGTGCGTTACGCCCTTGAGGGTATTTACGTCAAAGTGCAATCTGCGGTCACTGTGGACTTGGTGGACTGGGTGATTCCTTTCCAAGGTGCCACCATCGACTTCGCGCAGACCACCAACGCGGTCAGTGTCAACCTGTCAAGCGACACGATGTTGGGCGCCAACGGTACAGATACCGTACTTGCCTCAACAGCGATGGATGTGTCACGCACGGTCAACACCTTGACCTCGATTGAAGCTGCTCAAGCGGGCAACGGCCATGATCTGATGGTCGGTGGCAGTAATGCTGATACGTTCCTCACGGGCTCTGGCAACGACACGGTGCGTGCAGGGGCGGGCGGTGACACCGTGTGGGCTGGCGCTGGCAATGATTCGGTGTTGGGCGACAGTGCCAACTACGATGTCACCGCCGGTGGCCAAAACTGGTCCGATGTCTTGTCTGGTGAATCAGGCAGTGACACCTTGCAGGGCGCTAGCGGTAACGATGTGTTGCAAGGCGGCACCGGCGCTGACGCCTTGTACGGCGGTCTCAACACCGTGTCTGTCGTGGGTTCTGGCAACGACTTGCTGGATGGCGGCACAGGCAATGACACCTTGTACGGCTCGGACGGCAATGACACCCTGTTGGGTGGCGATGGCGCAGACTCGCTTTGGGGTGGCGATGGCGCCGACTCCTTGGTCGGCGGTGCAGGCAACGACATCCTCAAAGGTGAGGCCGGTGACGATGTGTTGGTCTACGACGCCAACGACCAAATCGACGGTGGCGATGGTTACGACACCCTGCGCATGGCCGACGAAGTGCGCGACCTCAGCAACAGCACGGTGGTGAGCAAAATCGAAGCGATCGATTTGCGCGGCAATGGCGCACAGTGGTTGCGTCTTGGCTCTGCCACGCTCAATGCGATGACGCTCAACGGCACCACGCTGAACACCTTGACCATCCATGGCGATGTGGGTGACACCTTGCTGCTGGGCGGCACGGTGGTCTGGCAACAAGCGCGCAATGTCAGCCTCAATGGCGTGAGCTACAAAACTGCTGAAATTTACGACAGCACCACCCTCAAAGCTGTGGTGCTTGTCAGCAGCAATGTGGAGGTGGTGCTCGATGCCACAGCGCCTAGCTACGCAGGCGCGTATCTTGGCGGCAGTGCAGTCGTTGAGCCCTACACCACGCCTTTCACCATGGCCAACGAAACCGTGGCTGGCCAAGGTGGTAACGACCATCTGTACCAATCCCTCGGCAATGAAACCTTGGATGGCAGCGATGGTGTGGACACCTTCGACTTCGCCACCCAAACCGGCAACGTGTATGTGAATCAAAGCGCAAGCCAATTCACGGTACGAGGTATCACGGTAGCTGCGGGTACAGCCGTGGACGGCTTTGGCGATGTAGACACCTTGACCAGCATTGAGCACCTCATGACGGGCTCGGGCAACGATGTGGTGTACGACGGCAGCAAAGCCAGCCGCATCTTCACCCATGCGGGTGCAGACCTGATCGTGGCTGGTGACGGCAACGACACCGTGGATGCAGGCTCTGGCGCTGACACAGTTCAAGCCGGTGCTGGTAACGATTTGATTGAAGGCGGTTTAGGCCACGACAGCCTGTTGGGCGAAGCTGGCAACGACACCTTGCGTGGCGGCTCTGGCAATGACACCCTTGACGGTGGCACCGACACCGACACCTTGGACTACAGCGGCGAAACCGAATCAGTGGTGGTCAACTTCAGCCAAGAAACACAACGCGGCGTGGCCAGCGGCCGCGCCAGCGATGGCCAAGGTGGCACAGACACCTTGCTCAACCTCGAAGCCGTCTTGGGCGGTTCGGGCGATGACGTCATCTATGGCAAAGCAGGGCGCAGCACCGTGTTGGTGGGCGGCGTGCGTTTCATTGCCGACGTGGCCCAACTCACCGACTTGGCGGCTAACCCGACCTTGGTCATCGTGTCTCAGGGCACAGCCACGTCCGCCGCCAAGATCACGGTGGGTGGCATCGCTTTCACCGCTGACGGCAAATTTGTCACCAGCCTGACTTCCAGCTCTGCGCTGACGGGCATCAGCAATGCCGCCACAGGCGGTGTCATGACCCTCGATGGTGGCCTTGGTTCCGACATTTTGGTGTCGGGCAGTGGCGGCGACAGCTTGGTGTTTGACAAGGCCGACGTGTCCATCACGGGCGGCACTGGTACGGACACGTTGTTGATCAACGATGTCGATGTGGACTTCACCCAAACTTGGCAAATGCCAGCGGTGTCAGGCATTGAGGTGATTCGCTTCAACACCGAGTCGCCTCAAAGCATCACCTTGGACAAGGCCGCGGTTCACCGCATGGCGGGGAATGCACGTACGCTGACAGTGGAAGGCGGTATCGAAGATGCGGTGCTGATTGATGCCGACCTGGGCAGCGCAGACACCGTCACCTATGCAGGTTACAAAACCTACACCGCCACCTACAACGGCGACAGCGTGACCGTGAAAGTTGCCACCACGATTGGCACGCAAGTCGCAGGCGCGCAGTTGCTCAAAGGCACCCAGGCCGACAACGTCCTCACGGGCAGCGGCACCACCGCAGAGGCCTTGTGGGGCTATGCTGGCCACGACACCCTCAACGGCGGTGACGGTGCAGACACCTTGAACGGTGGCGCAGGCGACGATAGCTTGGTCGGCGGCTTGGGCCTTGACTCCTTGCTAGGCGGTCTGGGCAACGACACCTTGTCCGGTGGCGTTGAGCAAGACACCTTGCTGGCAGGTGAGGGCGATGACACCCTCGTTTGGGATGTGGCGTACAGCGACAGCAACAATAACCAAAACGTTTCCAATGTGAGCTTGCTGGCCAAAACAGCCGATGCTTCCGTAGAGGGTGGCACCGGGTTTGACACCCTGCAAATGGGTGGCAACAGCTTTGACTTCACACTCAGTGACGGCACAACCGGCATCACCAACCTGGAGTTGATCGATCTGCGCGGACGCAACGCCAGCACTGTGGTGCTCAACCGTGCCACGGTGGCCGCGTTGACCGATGGCAACAAAGTGTTGCGCATCGATGGCGACGTGGGCGACAAGCTGGTGCTCAGCGATTGGGGATTCTGGAGCTATGCAGGCGAAGCTCAAATCAATGGCGGTGGCGCCAAGATTTACACAGCCACCTACGGCGGCTCAACCGTCACGGTGCAGTTCTCGAACAACCTGAGTTTCACTGACAAAACAACCAATACAGCCAACACTGACTTGTTGCTCAAGGCTTTGGACGGCGCAGCGTTGGTGGCTGGTACCGCGACTGCGGGCACCGCTTCAACACCGCCTTCAGGCGTGGCCAGCGTCACGCCCCTGACGGCACCCACCACCTATTTGAGTGGCACTGTGAGCGGCACCAACGGTGACGATGCTTTGACTTTGGGCGCACGAACCGCGACGGTCACAGGCGGTACGGGTACCGATACCCTGACCGCGCAATTGGCCTACACAGACTTGACCGTGGCCGTCAAACCCAGCATCACGAGTGTGGAAGTTATTGAGTTGGGTGACAACGCCAGCGGCTTTGGCCATGCCTTGCGCTTAAACATGGCGCAAATCACAGCCATGACCGACAGCAAGGTCTTGCGCATCGAAGGTGACTGGGGTGACACCCTAGATCTGGCTGATGGCAATTGGAAACTCAGCGCAGAGACCTTGGCCTCTGGCACTTACATCAAGTACGTGCATTACACAGACGCCAGCATGGTGGTCTATGTGGACCCCAAGGTCAAAGTGACGTATGCCTCGGCTTGGGCCAATGCCGACACCACACTCACCACGATCACAGGGACAGCGGTTGACGAGGTGTTCCGAGGTCATGTGACGATCAACCAAACCATCGATGGTGGCGCTGGTTCAGACACGGTGGATTACGCCAACGCGGCACCCGTGACGGCTAACCTGATCACTGGCAAAGTCAACGAAGGTTCTGCGGGTGTTCTAGACACCTTGTTGAACATCGAAAACATCATCACCGGCTCGGGCAGTGACTTGTTGATAGGCAACAGTGCCAACAACTTGCTCAACGCAGGCACCGGCAATGACAACGTTTACGGCGGCGCAGGCAACGACACGCTCATGGGCGTGGGCGGTGCCGACAAGCTGTATGCCGGCTCAGGCAGTGACTTGATCTACTTTGACACCGCAGCCAGCGTGATTGACGGTGGCGCAGATGACAAAGTGGGCCATGCGCATCGTGTTGTCATCTCGCAGGGTACAGGCACACGCACAGAAACGGCGACGGTGACCTTTACCGACATCGCGGCCAATCAAACGCTGGTGATAGGCGGGCTAACCTTTACCGCATCCAGCACGGGTGCGAAGGCCGCAGACGTGGCCACTGCATTTGCGACAGGTACTGCCGTCACGGGCACAGGCGCCTTGAGTGGCACGCTCACGGGGTTTACACCGACCTTAGCCAGTACTGGCGTGGTGGTCTTCACCAGCAGCACCGCCACCACCGATGTGACCGATCTGGCCTTGGGCGGCTCGGTGGACGTCGATGTGCGTACCGTTGACAGCAACAGCGGTCTGATCGCCATCACGCGCGATGGCGCCACAGGCACACCATCGACGGCTGACAGCACCACCGTGACATTTGCCGATATGGTGAGCGGTCAGTCCATAACCCTGGGCGGCCTGACATTCACTGCATCTGCCGCTGTGACGGCAGAACAAGTGGCTGGCGTGTTTGCATCGTTGGCCAACGGCGGCACCGGCGCAACTGTGACGGGTGGCGCCACCACAGACAGCCTGACAGGTTTCACATCCGCGGCAGCTGTGGGCAGCACAGTGGTCTTCACCAGCACCACAACAGGCAATGTGCCAGACCTCATCACGACGAAAGATGTCAGCACAGACGTGTTGGCCGTTGTTGACCGTTATCTGGACTTCACAGCTGCCTCAGGCTTACCTACCACCACGAACATGGAGGTGATTGACCTTCAAATCCGTGGCAGTGGACAAAGCAACACCATCAAGCTCAATTCAGCTTCGGTGGTTGCCATGACCAATGCCAGCAAAACTTTGCGTATTGATGGTCAGGTGGGCGATGTGGTCATATTCGCCAGTGGTGAAACATGGACTAAAACCAGCACCACCCTCAATGCCCTCAACTACGATGTGTACACACATGCATCCAGCGGTGCGGTGGTGCAGGTGCAGCAGGGCATCACGCAAGACGTGGTGCGAGGATCTGGCAATGCTGGGCAGACATTGACAGGCGGGGCAGGCACTACCTCGTTGTTGGACTACTCCAACTTGACAGGCAGTGTGTTTGTCAACCTCTCGGCAGACAACAATTTGTGGACGGGCAGCTCTTATGTGGCAGCGGCGACAGCGCAGCGCTCAGACAGTGGCACACAAACAGACACCTTGTCTGGCATTGAATGGCTCAAAACGGGCAGTGGTGCAGACCGTGTCTACATCTCAGGCGCAGACGCTAGCTGGGTCGATTTAGGCGATGGCAATGATGTCATTACCAACAGGAATACCGGCACAGGCAACGGCGCACTGACCTTGATTGGCGGTGCAGGCAGTGACAGCTTGAGCTACGCTTCTGTCACGGGCAACATCACCTTAGACTTGGTGGCAGGCACCAGTGTGATGAACGGGGTGACCGATGTCATCCGCGAGTTTGAAACGTTCAACACAGGTTCTGGTGCGGACACGATTTACGACAGCAGCGATGCGCATGGCCTGTACGCAGGTGCTGGTAACGACACAATTGACGGCCAGGCTGGCAATGACACCATCGACGGTGGTGAGGGCAACGATTCCATCTTTGGTGGCGAAGGCGCCGACAGCGTGACAGGGCGCTCGGGCAATAACGCCATCTGGGGTGGTGCAGGCGCTGACGCTTTGTATGGCCAATATTCTTCATTCGACATCGTCGACAGCGGCACCAACTACATCGATGGCGGTGCCGATAACGATGTCATCTGGGGTGGTCGCGGCAATGACACCTTGATCGGCGGCGATGGCGCTGACGTGATTCATGGTGGTGGTCAAAAGTACAACTACGACTACGCCAACTATTTGGAGTGGGCAGGTTCGGGCACAGACACCATCGACGGTGGTGCGGGCAACGACACCTTGTATGGCAATGACGGCAATGACTTGATCATTGGTGGCACGGGTGATGACCGCATGGGGGCTTACATCACCACCGACTACATCAACGATTACACCTACGACACCTATTTCTATGAGGCAGGTAACGACACCCTGCAAGGCGGTGATGGCACCGACACCATCATGGGTGGTTTGGGTGACGATTTGCTCTACGGTGGTGATGGCAATGACGTGTTAGGCAGTAATTTGCACGAACATGGCAGCGACACCTTTGTGGGCGGGCTGGGCAATGACACGATTTACGGTGGTGACTACGCCAGCGTGTCGGTCGACAGCTATGCCGGGTATTACTACGGCCGTGTGCTTGGCGGCGTCGACACCCTCGACTACAGCGCCTCCACCTATTCCGTGCAAGTCAACTTGGACGATGAAGCGCACAGCATCGCGGGCGCCAACCTGGCCGTCAACACAGCCAAGGACGGCTTAGGCGGTACCGACACCATTTACGGCATCGAAAACGCGTATGGCGGTTTGTCCAATGACATCTTGCTGGGTTCAGCCGGGGTCAACTGGCTCAAGGGCAATGAAGGCAACGACACCTTGTGGGGTGCCGAGGGCGCCGACACGTTGGAAGGCGGCACGGGCAACGATATGTTCGTTCTTGACAGAGCCGACACCTCGGTGCTCGGTGGCGCAGGGACCGACACCTTGGTCACGCGCTATGTCAACACCGACTTGACCAACACCAGCTTGTTCACCGTCACGCTCAAAGACATCGAGGTGGTGGACCTCAGTGCGGCGCACGACATCGTGGCCAACACAGCCAACGTGGGCAGCAGCTTGGTTCTGAACCAAGCCAGCGTCTACAACATGACCACCGACGTCAGCCTCACGCACACGCTGACGATCGAGGGTGTCGCTGGCGACAGCGTGTTCTTCGCGGACCGTTCGCTCTGGACCCAAGACGCAGCCAGCTACAGCGGCTACCGAAAGCTCACATCTTCGTACACCCTGACAGGCACCACCTACAGCTTGGTGGTGATGGTGAAAGAAGATGTCAGCACCGACGTGGTTCGCGGCGTGGCCGCGACCGCTGAAACTTTGATTGGCACAGACCAAACCACCGGCGGCGCAGCCGATATGGACAAATCGATGGTCGACTACGCCGACCGCATCGATGCGGTGCGCGTCAACTTGGGCAGCGTGCGCTACAACGGTGTGGATGCACGCACCGTGGTCAGCACGGCCACCAGCACCGTGGGGTCGGGCGTGGACGTGGACACCTTGCAAGACCTGGACGGCACGCTCAGCAAAATTGAATGGGCTAAAACGGGCTCGGGCGACGACGTGCTCATTGGCTCCAGCGTGGCCAACCGCCTGGAAGGTGGTTTGGGCAACGACTGGCTGCTGGGTGGTCTGGGCAATGACACCTTGGTGGGTGGCTTGGGCACGGACACGGTGGATTTCTCGGATGCCAATGCGGGCGTGACGGTCACGCTCAATGCCGACAGCGTGGGTTCAGCGGTGTTCACTGACACCAGCAACAACGATGCGCTGTACAGCTTTGAAAATGTGCTGGGCAGTAGCTATGCCGATAGCATCACGATCAACGACAGCAGCATCGTCACCGATACCAATGCCAACTGGATTGATGGCGGCGCAGGCATTGACACCATCTTGGCGGGCGGCGGCAACGACACCCTGATTTATGACGCAGCCGATGCCACGGTAGACGGCCAAGTTGGCACCGACACCTTGGTGGTGCGCGATGCTGCGCTTGACCTCACGGCTGCAAGCGTGAGCGGCACACAGATCAAAAACATCGAAGTCATCGAGATGCGTGGCACACAAGGCGGCAAGCTCACCTTGAGCGTTGTGGCCGCAGCAGCCATCTCGACCACCAGCGATGCTTTGACAGTCTATGCCGATGACCAAGACGTCATCGAACTGGTGGGCACTTGGACCATGGGTGCCAACACCGTGGAAGGTGGTTTGGTCTATCACAACTGGACGGGGACATCGACTTCGCCCGCAGCGAGCGCCACCTTGAAGGTGTCTGCTGAGGCCTCCTTGCGCTTGATCGGCACCGCCAACGCCGACACCGTGACTGGCACAGCCAATACCGACCTCATTTGGGGCTTGGACGGCAATGACTCTCTCACTGCAGGTGCAGGCGACGACACCTTGGTGGGCGGCGCAGGCAGTGACAGCTTGGTGGGCGGCGATGGGTTTGACACCGCCGACTACAGCGCGTTCGCAGGCCCGATCACGGTCAACTTGACTGCAGGCACAGTCACCGGCGAAGGCTCAGACACCTTGACCACCATCGAGCGTGTGATTGCCACGGTGGGCGCCGACAGCCTGACGGGCAGCGCCAACGCCGATTGGCTCGACGGCAATGCGGGCAACGACAGCCTCAGCGGCGCAGCGGGCGACGACCACCTCTATGGCCAAAGCGGCGACGACACCTTGCTGGGTGGCGACGGCGCTGACGTGCTGGAGGGCGGTGCCGACAACGACTCGCTGGACGGCGGTGCGGGGGCGGATGCCTTGTATGCACAGGCAGGTAACGACACCTTGGTCTACGACGCCTTGGACGGCCTGGTCGACGGTGGTGAAGGCCTAGACACTTTGTTCATTAGCGACGCCGCCGTCGATCTGGTGCGTGGCAGTCATCCCGTCATCCAAGGCATTGAAGTTTTGGACCTCACCCGTGTGGCCACTAACAACCTGACCCTCGATGTGGCCACGGTGCGCGCCATGTCGGGTACCACCAACCAGTTACTCATCAATGCCGATGTCACGGACACCATTGGTCTGACCGACTTTGCTCAATGGACGGTCAGCAGTAACTACGCAGGAGGTGTGACGACCAAACAATTCACCCAAGATGGCGTGATCTTGAAGATCGTCAGCTCGGGCGACACTACTGCGGCGAATCACGACGCCACACCAGCTGTCGCTGATGTCAAAGACCTCACGCCTCAATTCCGTGTGGACACCATTGAGTTGGGCATGTCGGTGGACGGCCAAAGCAACAGCTACCTGGTGGCGGTGGGCGACGTCAACCAAGACGGTTTCATGGACTTTGCGATGCGAGACGCCGATGTGAATACCACCTCGGCCGCCTATGTGTATCGCGATCGTCGTTACTACGGCTCTCCGAACTACGTATGGACCGGCGGTACATCGTTGAGTTCTTACACCTACACCTCGGGTGACGTGTATGTGGTCTTTGGCTCTGCAGGTGGTTTGGGTAGTTTGCAAATTACCCCCAGCGAAGCCCCCACTGGCAGTACAGCGGGTTACATCAAGCTCACGTCCAGCGCTTCAGCGCACGAAGGCTTTGGCGGTGCTTTGGGCACTTTGGGTGACTTTGACGGAGACGGTCAATCTGACCTGATGATCACCGCCCGTGGCGTGAATTCCTATACATACAACATTGGGGATACCTATGGCTCAGATGGCTGGTCAAGCCCTGACTCATGGACGACCTCCAGCGAAGGACGCTTGTATGTGTTTGATGGCGGCAATGCGGTGTTCACCGATCGCCTGTCCGGTAGCGTGACGCAAACCACCCTGAGCACCAACGGCACAGGCACCATCGGTCAAGCCAATGCTTTACCGACCACGTCAAGTGGTTATGCCTTGTACGAGGACGCTCGGTCTTACGACCCGCAGTACGCCACCGACGTACCAAACGTACAAACCACCTACACCTACAACACCAGCGCCACCAGCGCGGATGTGGTGTACACCGGCGGCAGTAGTTACGCGTCGCTGGGCTCTGGCTGGGCCCCCGTGTCCATGGGTGACTTGAACGCCGACGGCTTTGACGACTTCATGGCTGGCGCCAATGCACAAATCTACTTTGGCCACACGAATGTGGGCTCGGGCTTCAATGCCTCAGTCTCTGGTTTGGGAGCCGCGGTCGATTTGGGCGATGTGAGCCGTTATGCCAACGTGGGGGACATTGACGGAGATGGGTTCAACGACATGATGGTCTCGCTCTCGGACGCGACCAATTACGTCGTGTACGGTGGCGCCAACGCAGTCAACTGGGTGACACCAGCCAGCTGGGCTAGCGGCACAGGCAGCAGCACCGCACCACGCATGACCAAGGTGGTGTCTGAGACGGGCATCGTGCTCAATGGCACATATTCGTCACTGGGGGACATCAACGGTGACGGCTTTGATGACCTGTTGCTCTCAGCCAATGGCAACTCGAATGACCCCAACGACTTCAACGCCAAGAACAACGGCGGTCTGTACGTGGTCTTTGGTCAATCAGGGCACTGGAACAACGGTGACTTGAAGCTGGCTGATTTGGCCGCCAACAAGCAGGGCTTCCGCATCACGGGTGCCGTTGACTTTGACTCTGCAGGCCAGTACAGCTGGACTGGCGTGGGCGACATGAACGGTGACGGCCTGGATGACTTCATCTTCCAAGCCCCTGGCGACAACGAATCGGGCAACGCAGGCACAACCTCGCTGGGCTCGTCTTACCTGATGTTTGGCCGTCAAGCGGGTTGGCAAGACATCAGCTTGTTGGAAATGCAGGACTACGGTATTCAGCTGCTGCGCACAGGCAACGGCTATTGGACCGCCTTGGGCGACGTGGACGGTGACGGCTATGACGACGTCAGCTTGACCAATTCAAGCACCAACATGCAGATCTTCTATGGTGACTCCTTCCTCACCGGCGATAGCAACATCGCGGTCAAACACGTCGAAGGCACGTTGGGCGAAACCTTGTTGGCCGATGCCATCAAGATCCCAAGCAACGCCAAAGGCGCGGACCGCCTGATTGGTAACGCTGGCGACGACACCTTGGTGGGCAACGGCGGTGCCGATGTGTTGCTGGGTGGCGCGGGTGACGATTTACTCAAAGTCTCGTATGTCGACAACGACCGTGGCGCCATGATCGATTTCTTCAAGATCGATGGCGGCACGGGAATTGACACCTTGGAATTCACCGCCACAGGAACAATGGATTTCACAAGTCTACGTAACGATTTGGTCGAAAACGTCGAAATCTTCAAGCTCGGAGCCGGAAATCAGAACATCACGCTAAACCATATGGATGTGCTGTCGATCACAGGGGAGACCAATACGGCAATTGACAACTCTACCTATCAGAAAGGACATGTTCTGGTCGTCGACGGCTCAGCAGGAGACACCTTGAATCTTGTGGGCGGTTGGACTTCGACAGCAGTGGCACAAGTGAATGTGAGCGGATACAGCGGTCACAGTTTCTCGGTGTACCAGCACGGCAGTGACAACCTCTACGTCGCCATCTCCGATGGCATCGATGCGGCTTCCAGACATATCAGCTAATTTATGAAAAAGGAATTCCTTGGAAGCTCCGACGAGAAGGGCAGCAAACGCGCATGGCTTGGCCTTGAGTGGTTGAGCCAACTCTCGGGCTCGGGTTCGACACGTGCATGGTCGTATCTCGACAAGGAATACCTTCGAACTAAAAAGCAAGAGGTGGGCGAGGCTTTGAAGCTCGCGGGCGATGAAACCCGCAAAGGGCTCAAGTGGGGTTGGCATTTCGTGGCCGACTCAGACAAAGGGGCCGCGCACAACCTGCAAAGCCTGCCCGATGTTCAGGCCCAGCAAGACTGGCTGCGTGAATTGCTTTGGCCCTATCGCAATGCCTACCGCCAAGCACTGGCGCTGTCATTTGCCACCAACATCTTGGGGCTGTTCGCCGCTGTCTTCAGCATGCAGGTGTATGACCAAGTGGTGGGCCACGAAGGCTATTCCACGCTGGCAGCGTTGGTGATTGGCATGGCCATTGCCATCGTGATGGACCATGTGTTTCGTGCTGGCCGTTCGTTGCTGCTGCAACGCATAGGCGCGCGCGTGGAGGTCGAACTCGCGCGTGAGACCCTGCAGCGCATGCTCAACTTACCCACCTTGGCACTGGAAGCCCGCTCGCCAGGATTTTGGCAAGCGGTTTACCGCGACATTGAAATCGTGCGTGCCACCTGCTCGGGCGCGACCGCCATGCTGGTGATTGACTTGCCCTTTGTGCTGCTGTCATTGCTGGTGATTGCCTTTGTGGCGCTGCCTTTGCTCCCTGTGGCTTTGCTCACCATTGCCGCATTTGTGGCCTTGGCATGGCATTCGGGACGTGTCACCCGTGGCGCGAGCGAAACGGAGCGCGAGCAGTTGGTGAGCCGTGACATGGTTCTCAACGAACTCGCTTCTGTGCGTTTGAGCCTCAAAGCGTTGGGGGCCAACGAATCGGTCCACCGTCGCTGGGAAGACCACTATGCCAAGTGGCTGAATGAGTCGCTGGCGCGCAGCCGCGAGGCGGACCATTTCCGTGAACTCGCCCACGCCATGACCACCGGCAACTCGGTGCTCACCACCAGCATTGGCGCCTTGGCCATCTTGAACCAGCTCATCACTATGGGCTCTTTGATTGCCACCAACATGTTGGGCGGGCGCATGGTTTCGCCTTTGATTCAATTGGTGGGCCAATGGCGAACCTTTGGCCAATTCCGCGCCGCCAAAAAGCGACTCGATACCTTGTTGTCAGCGCCACAAGACCGCAGTGAAAGTGTGATTGCCTTGCCTCGCCCTGTGGGTGCGATGCGCTTGGAAAGCGTGACCTTTCAATTCCCCGGTTCTGAAAACGCCTTGCTCGAACCCATCTCGGGTGAAATTGGCCCATCTGGCTTACACGCCATCGTGGGGCCCAACGGCAGCGGCAAGACCACGTTGTTGAAAATCTTGCGGGGCTTGTACCCCCCGAGTACTGGCCGCGTCTTGATTGACGGAGCCGATCTGCACCAGTTCACCCAAACCGAGCTGGCCCAGCGCATAGGCTACCTCTCGCAAACCAACCAGCTGCTGTCGACTTCCATTCGCGACAACATCGCCTTGGCCAACCCCGATGCCAGCGATGAGCAAATCATTCGCGCCGCCGAGCGTTCATGCGCACACCACTTCATCATTGACCTGCCCGATGGCTACGCCACCCAAGTCGGGGAGGGGGCGCAACGCTTCTCAGCCGGTCAGACCAAGCGCATTGCCATTGCGCAAGCCTTGCTGAATGACCCACCTGTGCTCTTGCTCGATGAGCCCACGGCTGCACTCGACCGTGAGTCCGAGCTGCGTTTTGTGCAAACCCTCAAGCAACTGGCCAAAGAGCGCACCGTCATCGTGGTCACGCATAGTCCTTTCTTACTCAGTCACTGCAATGGCATTTTGGTGATGAACAAAGGCAAGTTGATGGCGGCAGGCCCAGCCACAGAGATTCTTCCCAAGTTAGGTATGAATGTTGCAAGCAACGCCTGACATGTCAAAAAATTCACAACATTTATCGTTAGACCGCGTCTTGCATGACCTGGGTGAACCGCGCTGGCGCGCTTCCCAGCGTCGGTTGCTGGCTTTCTTTGTGGTCATCTTCTTGTGGACCCTCATTGGCAGGGTTGACCGCGTCGTGACTGCACCCGGCAAAGTGATTCCCTTTGACAAAGTCAAAGTGATTCAGCATTTAGAAGGCGGCATCATCAAAGAAATCGTGGTGCGCGAGAACCAAGAAGTCAAAGCCGGCGACCCCTTGGTGCATTTGGACCTGGCCTCCAGCAGCATCAACAGCGGTGAAATGAATGCCCGCATGGCCTCGCTCAAACTGGCCAAGATCCGCTTAGACGCAGAGGCCGTGGGCACAGATCCCGTTTGGCCTGAGGACTTGGCTGCCAAGTTTCCGAACCTGATCGAAGTCGAAACCAACAGTTACCACAACAAAAAAGACGAACGCCGCAGCTCTCTGCAAGCGTTTGACAACATCGTCACGCAGAACCGCCAAAAGCTGGCCGAATCCCGTGAACGCTTGGTCGCGCTAGAAGCCAGCATCAAGATTTCCAAGCAAGAGGTGGCCATCTCTGCCGACTTAGTCAAAGACAAACTCACCTCACAACTTGAGCACTTCCAGCGCCAAAGCAACTACGAGCGTCTGAGCGGTGAAATTGCCTCGTTGCGCCAATCCATCACGGGTTTGCAGGCAGGCATCAGTGAATCTATGGCAAGGCGCCAGCAAGAAGAGTCGCGTTTCAACCGCGAGTCATCGAGCGAAGCTGCCGACATGGAGCGAAAAATGGCCAGCCTCTCCGAGGAGCTCAACCGCGCCCATGACCAAGAAGACCGTTCGGTCATTCGCGCCCCGATTGACGGGGTGGTCAAAAACGTGCGCTTTCAAACCTCTGGCAACGTCATCAAGCCCGGTGAACCCATCATGGAAGTGGTGCCTGTCAAAGACCAATTGGTCATTGAAGTCAAGCTCAGCCCGAGCGACCGTGGCTACATCAATCTCAAACAAGACGCACTGGTCAAGATTTCAACCTATGACTATTTGCGCTATGGCGGCCTGAGTGGCACGGTCACAGGCATTGCCGCCGACACAGACCTGGGCCGCAACGAAGAACAGTTTTATCGCGTGGTCGTCAGCACAGACAAGTCCTGGCTGGGCAGCCACCAAGGCCAGTACCCCATCACACCCGGCATGGTGGGCGAGGTCGATATCAAGGTCGACACCCAATCCATCATGTGGGCGCTGCTGAAACCTGTTTTGAAGCTCAAAGCAGACGCGTTCAAGGAAATTTGAGAGAGTTCATATGAAAAAGCACATCATTTCAATCGCCATTGTCTGCCTCGGTTCGCAATCCATTGCCGCTGACTTGCAGTCTGAGTTGATTTACCTGCGCGACAACCACCCCATGCTGCGAGCCACCAGCTTTGCGGTCACCGCAGCCGAAAAACGAGAAACAGCGGCCAAAGCCGGCTGGTTGCCCAAGGTGGATGTGGGGGCTGAGAGTGGCTCCGAAAAAATCACCACCACCCCTTATGCCTCGGGTCAGCCCAGCTCCACCCCACAAGCCAGCGACTTGCAACGCAAAAAGCAATCGGTGACGGTGATACAAAACCTGTTCAACGGCGGGCGTACCTTGGCCACCACCGGTGTTGCCAAGATTGAACGCCAGATGAAAGACGCCGACCGCAGCGCCACCTCACAAGAGGTGCTGCTCGAAGCGATCACGGCCTACATCAACGTGTTGAAAAACAAAATGCTCATCAGCTTGAGCGAAATCAACGAAGAGACGACCAAGCGCCAGCTCGAGATGGAGAAGCAACGCGTGGAGCGTGGCGGCGGTGTCATCGTGGACGAGTTGCAAGCGGCTACCCGTCTGCAAATCGTGCGTGAGCGCCGTGTGATTTACGAGCAGGGCTTGCGTGATGCGGTCTCGGGCTACGAACAGGTATTTGGCAAAAGCCCCGACCTGAAGTTATTTGAAGATGTGGACATCATCAAATCTCGCATGCCTGCCTCTGTCGATGCGGCGACTGACGAAGCAGCTGAAAACAACCCCCGACTGGCAGCCGCAAGACTTGCCACCGAGCGAACCTATCGACTCATCAGCATGGAAAACGCTGGCTTCATGCCCAACGTCGACTTGGTGGGAACCCATAACCGCGAACGCGATGCGGGCCAGCTCTACCGCAAAGACGAAGACTCTGTTTTGCTCAAGATGAGTTGGAACATCTTTGCGGGTCGCGAGACCATCAGCCGCGCTCAAGCGGCTGCTTATGACTACCGTGAAAGCGCTGAAAAAGAGAAAAACGTCAACAACAAGACCAAAGAGTCCGTACGTGTGGCATGGAACCAATACAAAAAAGGCCTTGAGCGTTTGGAGCTGTTGGAATCTGCGGTCAAAACCTCACAGGGTGTGATGCGCGGTCGTAAGCGTTTGCGTGATGCAGGCAAAGAAACCGCTTTGGCTGTTCTGGACTCTGAGGTTGAACACTTTGGCCTGCTGGCCAACAAAGTCAACGCCTCGATGGATGCGAAGTTGGGTAGTTACCGACTGTTGAGCGCATTGGGCAAGTTGGACATCGAGTCACTGAACTTGGACCAAGGCAAATTCGAAATCCCAATCCAGTCGATTGACAAAGCTGTCAAAGAGCTGGTCGGCAACGAGCTGTTGGTGCGATGAAGATCTTATTCATTCATCAAAATTTTCCTGGTCAATTTCTACACCTTGCACCGGCTTTGGTCAAAGACGGCCACGAGGTGCATGGATTGGTACTCAAAAAAGAGGTGCCCGACGAATGGATGGGCGTGCGCATGCACGCTTACCACCCAAGCAAAGGTACGGCCACTGGGGTTCATCCATGGGCATTGGATTTTGAAACCAAGCTCATTCGAGGCGAATCTGTGTTTCGCAAATGTTTGGAATTGAAGGCGCAAGGCTTCATCCCAGACGTTGTGGTGGCACATCCTGGCTGGGGCGAGAGCCTGTTTGTCAAAGATGTGTGGCCCCAGACCAAGTTGGGCCTTTACTGTGAACTGAACTACACCGAAAAAGGCAACGATGTGGGGTTTGACCCCGAGTTCCTAAGCACAGACCCAGGTGACGCTTGTCGACTTCGCGTGAAGAACATCAATAACGTCATGCACTTTGACATGGCGGATGCGGCCATCTCTCCCACCAACTTTCAGGCAGATACCTATCCTTGGCCTTTCCGAGGAAAGATCAAAGTCATGCACGATGGCATTGACACCAAGGTCATTGCCCCCAACAACTTAGCCACATTTGCATTGCGCTCGGGCCGTGTATTGGGCCGTGATGACGAGGTCATCACCTTTGCCAACCGTAACTTAGAGCCTTACCGTGGCTATCACGTGTTCATGCGTGCCTTGCCAAAATTGCTGCAAGAGCGCCCCAATGCGCAAGTGGTCATCGTGGGCGGTGATGGCGTGAGTTACGGCAAAGCGCCACCCGGCAAGACCAACTGGAAGCAGGTCTTCATCGATGAAGTCAAACCACTGATCGATGACAAAGACTGGGCGCGTGTTCACTTTGTTGGGCACTTGCCGCACAACCAATTTGTGAGCTTGCTGCAAGTCAGCACCGTTCACGTGTACCTGACGTATCCCTTTGTCGCGAGCTGGAGTTTGCTCGAAGCGATGAGCGTGGGTTGCGCCATTGTGGGCAGCGACACAGAGCCGGTTCAAGAGTTCATTGAGCATGACAAACACGGTTTGCTCATGCCGTTTTTTGACCAAGAAGCGCTGATCCATGAGACCGTGCGGTTATTGGACGACGCCGACCTTCGGCAACGTCTGGGTCAAGAGGCGCGCAAAAAGATTCAGTTTTATTACGACATGCATTCCATTTGTCTACCCAAGCTCATCAAGTGGGTCGACTTTTTATCTCACGTGAGGAGTTGATCTATGAAACGCAACGCTTGTGGCATCTTGTGCGCGCTGGCTCTGACCAGCCATGCCAGCTGGGCTCATGGTTTTTCGCCAGATGCCGGTAGCCTGATGGCCAACCATCAAGACCTGCTGTCATCACGCACAGCCACACAGCAGGAGGGCTTTGCGCTGGAGTACTACCCCAAGCTGCGATGGACAGATGATTTCAGCATCCAAATTGACAGCATCAGCATTCAAGGCAACTCCTTGGTGCCAAACAACAAGCTGCAAGTGGCGGTGAAAGACTTTGTGGGCAAACGTGTGTTGGTCGATAAGTTGTCTGTTGTGAGCGCGGCTATCGCCAAGGCTTACAGAGATTCGGGCTACAGGGTCAAAGCCTACATCCCCGATCAGTCTTTTTCTCGTGGACGTTTGGTCGTGCAAGTCATCGAAGCCGATCCGATCAGCCGTTGATCCTTAGGATCTTCAGAAAACACACCTGGTGTCGATTACACGACACGAGTATTGGCATAGGGCGTGCTTAGCTCTAGCCACACTGAATTCTTATCCATGAAAAAATTACCAGTCCTTCTGACCCTCACTGCTGCCAGCGTTGGCATTTATTTGGCCTTGGATGCCACGGGTCAGCTCGACAGTTTTCGAAACGTACCGCCCACACCGGTGGTGGCGTCGGCGCCCGAGGCCGGCATGGTGGAAGAAATCAAGGCGGCTGATGAACCTGTGCCAGAGACGGTGCAAGCACAAGCCAACGCGCCTGTCGCTGCGCCAGTGACAGCGCCAGCGGTTGCCCCAGTTTCAGCGGCCAAGGTGAGAGCGCCTCAGGCGCAAGACATCAAGCTCATTGTTCGTGAGATTAAATTCGAGGGCGCAACAGCCTTCAGTCAAGCCGAACTCAAAGGCGTGGTCAGCGAGTTTGTGGGCCAAGAGCTCACCATTGAACAAGCGATGGCCATTCCTGCACAGATCTCTAAGTACTACCAAAATCACAACATGGTTGCGCGTGCGACCTTGGTGGGTGCTTTGGCGCGTGAAGATGGGGTGCTCAAAGTGGGCGTCATCGAGAGCCAAATCAAACCCGCACAGCTCGACAAAGCGCTGACCACCGTGGTAACACCAGAACCGATGCCCATGCACATGTCGGCACCGCCGCCAGTAACGTCAGCGCCTGTGCCTGTCTCGCAAGTGGCGAAACTAGAAGTTAGCGAAGACGCCAGCGTGGTGACCAAGTTTGCAGAGATGTCGCCCAACGTGCCGATGCCAAGCCCCAAATCGGGCGAGAGCCAAGAAGATGCCGAAACGGCATTCATCTTGAAGCAATACGCCCACAAGTCCCGGCAGTACGAGCTGCTATTTGACAACTATGGTTACTCTTCCACAGGCAGAAACCGCATCGGGGCTGGCTTGGTATGGAATGACGCCTTGTCCAAAGGCGACACTCTGTCGTTGCAAGGCTTGAAGTCGCAAGGCAGCCAATACCTACAAATGGCCTACAACTGGACCACCGGTTTGGATGGCCTCAAGCTTGGCGCGAACTTGTCTAGCTTCAATTTCGATGTGGTCAACGACTTGCAAAACGCGGTCAACCTCAGCGGTGACGGCATCAAAAAGGGCCTGTTATTGGCCTACGACCTGGTCAACAGCCCCAACCAGTTGAGTACCTTAGGTTTGCATTACGACGTCAAGTCCATCCACACCACAGCCGCCACCTTCACCGACTCGGCCTACTACGACACCAAAGTCATGGGCATCAAGTTCAAAGGCTTTGAGCGCGAGATGGTGCCCGGTGGTGCGGTCTTCTCTTATGACGCCATGTTCTCCAAGGGCACGGTCGACATGGCGGGATCGCCCAACGAAGCCGCCGATCTCAGTGGCGAACAAACGGCGGGAGAGTTTTCGAAGTTTCGTTTGAGCGCTTCGGTGCTCCAGCCCTTGGGTGGTGTCCACGCGTTTTATACCGGCTTGACGCTTCAACGCGCCAGCAAGAACCTAGATGGCTCTGAAAAAATCTACTTGGGCGGTCCTTTGGGCGTGCGAGCCTACGGGGTCGGCGAGGGCATGGGCAGCGATGGCGAGTTGGTGACTTTTGAATTCAGGCAAAAACTCACGGCCAACACCACGTTGTCTGAGTTCTATGACCGTGGCCATGTGCGTGCTTGGCACGATGGCAGCGCACCAGGTGCGCCTGCCAACAACAGCGCCACCCTGCAAGGTTATGGCCTGAGTCTGACCCACCGCTTGGATACAGGTGCCACCCTCCGAGGCACTTGGGCCCACCGCCTTGGCGATGAGCCAGGCACTGCCGCCATGCCACGCGGTCACAGCGGTCAATACGATCGCAACCGCTTCTGGGTCTCGCTGGAGTCACGTTTCTAAAACTGATGCGCGCACAGGAGAGAATGAAGGCATGAAATTCAAGCTCGCCTGTCTTGCCCTGATTCTGGTCTCCCCATCGCTGACTGCCGCTGAACCCTGGCCCAGCTTCGACGAGGTCCGAAGCCGCTTTCGAGACACCAACGACATGGGTCGCGTGTCTTACCTCTACCGTCGGTGTGCGGCCTTGCAGCTCAATGTGTCGGCGCTCTTAGTTCGCAAAAAACAAAGCGACATGGCCAAAAAATACGAAAGCTTGGCCAACAACTACATGGTTTTGTCTGAGCGTGTGGACGTTGAGCTCGACCGCAAGCAGGGGCGCAAAAGCAAAAAAACCATGGAAACCGTCTCTCTGGCTGTCAAACACTTGTCTGAAAGCTACAGCCAGCGCATGAACGACAACTGGGTCAAGCATGGCGCTCACATCTCAGGGGACCAGGTGCTGGAAGCCGAATTGGCCGAATGTGTGGACGTGGACCAATTTGTCAAAAGCATTAAAAATTAAGGGCGCCACATGCTGAACACAACATTGATGCGTCCCATCACGGTCCTGTGCTGGTGCGCGGCGGGGATGGTGCAGGCTCAGACCTTGCCAGATGCAGGCGCTTTGATGCGCCAAAACGAGCAAATGCTCAAGTTCGATCAAACCCAGCGTCAGGCGCAACGTCGTGAGTTGCTGCCACCCGCAATGGCCTTGACACAGGCCAGCCTCGTCACCCCAAAGAAGATCAAGTTCTTAGGCGCCAAGTTGCTGTCGAATGAGCAGCTCCAAGCGGTCGCTCAGCCTTACCTTGATCGCCCGCTGAACCAACACGAGCTGGAGCATTTGACCGACACGGTGACTCAGGCTTATCGCCGCGCTGGCTGGGTCGTGCGTGTGTACATCCCTCAGCAAGACCTTTCTCAATCTGAGTTGACGGTTCAAATCCTAGAGAACATGGCGTCTAGCGCGCGATAAAGCCTACAAACCCCTACAAAACCGTCAATAAACGGCAAGGCACAAAACTTGCATTAAGACAACCCTTATGGTTGTTTTAGTACGCATTTTGTGAAATTAACTCGGTCGCGAATCATTGCTGCGATTGTTTTCCTGTGTCTTTTGGGTGGGGCGTTAGAGATCTACGACCCCGTTGTGCCCAAAAACGCAGGCACAGTCCTGCGCGCGATTGAAGAAAAAACCGAGCTTCCCGTCACCGAATGGGCCGAGGCTGTCACTGGGAAAACCTTTGTCAAACCCAAGCAACCACGCGGTTTGGTTGATGCGGCCATGGAGAAAATGCTGGAGCAGCAAGACGTCGAAGAGGCCGCCAAGGCCCTCATCACGCTCAAAACCATCCAGTTCACGGGTGTCACGATTTTGGGTGACATGGAGCTCAAGGGCATTGTTGAACCGTTCATCAATACCCCCATGACCTACGAGCAAATGCTCGAAATCGGCATGGTGGTCGAGTCGTACTACCGCAAAAACAACTACTTGGCCCGCGCCATCCTGCCCCCGCAAGATCTGAATGAAGGCGTTTTGACCGTCGACGTCATCGAATCCGTGTTCTCCAAGGTCGAAATCGAGCAAGAACTCGCTGACTTGCCCAACACCCAAGACCACGTGACCGCGCTGATTGAATCCCAACAAAAACCAGGCGAACCGCTCAACACCCAGTCTTTAGGACGCGCTTTGGCCTTGGCCAACGATGTTCCAGGCGTCAACGTCCAAGGCTCGCTGCGCCAAGGCCGAGAGGCTGGCGAAACCGAGTTATTGCTAAAGTTGTACCAAGGCCGCACCCGTCAGGCTGAACTCACCATTGACAACGCGGGCTCCCGCTCGACAGGTGCCATCCGCACCCTCATGACCCTCAATTGGTTCAACCCCAATGACTTGGGCGACTTGCTGAACGTCGTGGCCGTCCACACACAAGGCAGCAATTACGCCCGTTTGGCCTACAGCATCCCAGTCGGAACCGACGGCTGGCGTATGGGGATGAATACATCCGCCATGAGCTACGAAGTGGTCGTTGGCGAGCAGGGCATGGTTGGCGCCTTTGGTAAAGCCGTCACCAAAGGCATGGAATTCATCTACCCGCTCTTGCGTGCAGACGACAGCAGTGCAACCGTCACCCTTGCCGCAGATACCAAAAAGTTCCAAAACACCTCAGCCCAAGGGCTGGTCATGTCTGACTACGAAGCCAAAGTCATGTCGGCGCAAGTCTCAGGCTTCTACCGTGACATCAACCCAGGCGGTGGAACGGGTACTTATTCGTTACAACTATCACACGGTGACATCAACCTAGATGGCTCCTTGAGTCAACAAACCGACAAAAACACCGTCAAAACCGAAGGCGTTTTCAACAAAATTCGCCTCAACGGCACGTGGCAGCAGCCCATCACGGCAAGTACATCCGCCTTTGTTTCATACACAGGCCAGTTGAGCGACAAAAACCTCGACTCTTCCGAAAAAATGCAGCTTGGCGGCATGAACGGCGTGCGAGCCTACCCAACCGGCGAGGGCTCTGGCTCTGACGGCCAAATGGTTCAACTCGAACTGCGCCAACAGCTAGAAAACGGCATCAACATGGCCGCCTTCTATGACTGGGGCCAAGTCTGGCTGCAACACGACCCCAACTACCCAGGCGGTCCACAACACAACCTAAATACCTATAAAGGCATTGGTGCCAGCGTGGGTTACACCACCGAAGATGGCATCAACATCAAAGCCACGTGGGCGAGAAAGGTTGGCAACAACCCCAATCCCAACCCCATCAACGGCAACGACCAAGATGGCACACGCGACCGCAATCGCTACTGGCTGCAAGTCACCCTACCTTTCTAGCGCGTGAAGAAAAATTCAAGAAGTCAGCCGCCATTCCGATTCGGAATCGCCATGCCGCACTTTGTACAAACACGCCCATTGAATTCAGACGTCCACGCACGTCTGGGTGCCAAGCCGCGTGTATCAATATGTGTGTTGGCCAATCTTCTAGGGGCATTGGGCTTGTTCTCGGTGCCCGTACTGGCGCAAACCACGGGCGCACCCATTGCAACGAACCAGTTGCCTACGGGCGGCCAAGTCAACGCGGGCCAAGCCACCATCAGTCAATCGGGCAACAGCCTCAACATCAACCAAACCAGCCAAAGAGCGGTGGTTGACTGGACCAGCTTCAACATTGGCAAAGACGCCAGCGTCAACTTTCAGCAGCCCAACGCCCAGTCCGCCACACTCAACCGCGTGATGGACACCCAGCCCAGCCAAATCTTGGGGCGCATCACCGCGCCGGGTTCGGTCATTTTGGTCAACCCCGAAGGTGTGTACTTTGGTAAGTCGTCCAGCGTCGATGTGGGTGGTTTAGTAGCTACAACACATCAAGCTTCAGCTCAAGACTTCATGAACGGCCAGCTCAAGTTCGCTCGCAATGGCGCCACGGGCAAGGTTGAAAACGAAGGCGCGCTTCGCGCCGCACTGGGCGGCTACATCGCCATGCTCGCGCCAGAAGTGCGCAATAACGGCGTCATCGTGGCCAACCTGGGCACCGTCGCCTTGTCTGCGGGTGAAACCTTTGAACTTAAATTTGACGGAGGCGGGGTGCTGAGCCGCGTCATCGTCACTGCCGCCGCCATCAACACCTTGGTGGAAAACAAAAGCGCCATCAAAGCCCCGGGCGGCCTCATCATCTTGTCGGCCCAAGCCGCCAGCCGCTTGCAAAGCGGCGTCATCAACAACAGCGGCACCATCGAGGCCACAGGCTTGGTGCGCCGCGCAGGCCGCCTGTTGCTAGAAGCCAGCAGCGCCATTTTGAACAGCGGCACCCTCAGTGCCAACGCCACGGGCGGGGTGAACGGTGGGCCTGCCGGTACCGTCAGCCTGAACGCCCCTGATGTTCAGAACAGCGGCACGTTATCGGCTACTAACTTAACGGCAAATTCTTTCCCCGACAGCGGCAGCCTGGCGGCAGAAACTGGCCGCATTCAAATCAACGCCGACACTATCACCCAAACCGCCACCGGTTTGCTAGATGTGTCCGCCGTGGCCATGCAAGCAGGCCGCATTGACATTGCCGCCGCACAGGCCATCGCCGTCAGTGGCCGCATCTTTGCCAACGGCGTGGTGACCGACCCCGCCCACATTGTGGCCAACGCCTTGGGCGGCACCATCCAACTGCAAGCCACCCGCCGTGTGGACCTGACCACCGCCGT
>JACCEA011581208.1_pt1 | contig 40292 bp, 51 predicted proteins | sample 7449851 | NCBI WGS metagenome assembly JACCEA01 (sample SAMN15323453, study PRJNA562643) | freshwater metagenome | isolation source: river surface water | place: USA:Blue River Watershed | collected 2017-08-18 | reverse complement strand
TGCTGACCATGGATCCGAACGACGCGCAGTCCTACAACTACGAAACCACCAGCATCTACCGGCGCACCAATGATGTCGCCTTCGTGAACGCTTTCTACAACTCCAACGACCTCGGGCTCTCGGTAGAGGAAAATTGACATGCCGCTTGATCTTTCTGCCTACGACATCGACATCGGCGACACCAGAGACCTGGTGGAGAAACTGAACTCTGCGCATCGGGCCATTGAGGCCGGCGTCAACGCCACCGAGGACACCGTCGGCGATCGCCTGGATGACCAGGACGTTATCATCGATGGGCTGGCAGGTGCGATGACCGCAGGTGTCTCATTCAAGGGCACCCACAGCGCTGCTGGCGGCTCCTACCCGGCAGGGCCTGCAAATGGGGACTACTGGATCATTTCCGCAGCAGGGACGATCTCGGGCGTCTACTTCAACGTCGGCGACTCGATCGTCTACTACAGCTCCTCCTGGATCAGGGTGGTTGCCGTTCTTAATTTGTCGACTTATACCAGTGGCCGCCCAACAATCCGACCGTCTCTGCTACTGGACTTTGCCAACAGCAAAGTGCTCGATCCGCGCATCACGTTCACCCGCGCCAGCTTGTCTGGCGGATACTATGACGGCAAGACCTTCGCGAAGGCTGAGGAAAATTTGCTGTTGCAGTCGCAGGGTTTCAGCGAAACATCGGTGTGGTCAGTTTCTGGCGCAACAATTTCCGCGGACACCACTGTCGCACCGGACGGCACTACCACGGCAGACACAATCACCGCTTCTGCCGGGGCATCCACGCATCTGGTGCAGCACGCATCGGTTTCTGTAAACGGCAGTACCGTTTACGTGATCAGCTTCTACGCGAAGGCCGGCACGCACAACTATGTTCAGGTTTATGGCGGGTCAGGGGCATGGGGGACGTCCAGTTTTGTCACCTTTGATCTCACGCCATCTGCCGGCGCTGTAGGGTCAAGTGGAGGAACGGCAACCGGGTCGATTGTTGCCTTGGCGAACGATTGGTATCGCTGTGTCTGTGTCCTTACCGCGTCGTCTACAGCCGCTAGCAACATCATCATCAACATCGCGCAAAACGGAAGCGGAGGGCGTGCAAATTCCTGGACCGCTGCCGGGACTGAAACTGTCCACCTGTGGGGCGCCCAGCTCGAACAACGCTCCAGCGTCACGGTCTACACCGCAACTACCACGCAGCCGATCACACGCTACCAGCCGCAGATGCTCACTGCGGCGGCCAACGAGCCTGTATTCGACCACAACCCAGTCACTGGCGAGTCTCTTGGGCTGCGGATCGAAGAGAGTCGTGCGAACATCTGGACTTACAGCGAATTTCAATCCATAGCCGGGCTTAGCCGCACAGCTTTGTCTGACGACTTCATGTTTGGCCCAGATGGAAACTATGTCGCGGCCCAGCGATTTGGCAACAATTCCACCTTGCGATTGCTTTACGGGAAAACGGTGTCGGCAACGACTCAGTACACCCTGAGTGTCTTTGTGAAAATGGATGACGGATTGGCGCCTGTTTTTGGCAGCACAACTGGATCATCGGCATTGAATGATTTCGCGCTTGTGATGAGCGGAACGGCAGTCAGCACCGCACTAACCGTCACGCATGTCGGCAACGGGCTGTATCGGGTTTCAGGCACGTTGACCACTGGCGCCAGCAACCTGGGCAACAACGGGATTGTGAAGTACACGACAAATTCTGCTCGTGGGTTCCGAGTCACAGGGATGCAGTTAGAAACCGGCGCCTTCGCCACCAGCTACATCAAGACTGAGGCCAGCCAGGTAACTCGCGCTGCCGCATCAGCCGTGATGACTGGAACTAACTTCAGCAGCTGGTATCGTCAGGACGAGGGGACGTTTTATGCCGAGGGCCGTCGAAATGGCACTGCAAACACGTTCCCAAATTTGGCCGTAGCTAGTGATGGCACCGCGAATAATCGCATTCTCGTCTCAATATATGGCGGCTCGAACCAGCCAGCGCTTGATGTAGTATCTGGTGGCGCCACGCAGTGCGCTATTACAAAAACCGGAGTAGGCACCTCAGTATCTGCGAAGGTAGCTGGGGCTTACAAAACAAACGATTTTGCGCTGACGGCAGATGGCGCAGCCGTGTCAGTCGATACGCAGGGTGTTCTGCCGCTGGTTAATCAGCTTCGCATAGGGGCAAATGCAACCGGGACGGTATCCATTAACGGCACCATCAAAAAAATCGCCTACTACCCAGCACGCCTGCCTGATGCCGTGCTGCAAGCAATGACGGCGTGAGGAGAGCAGCCATGAACGACTACTACGTGAGAACCACCCAGGCACTTTGGCCGACAATGCTGCAACTCGGTGTTCTGCTTGGCGTGATCGAACTTCACTACAGCGAGTTCGACGAAGAGGGCTCGCCGGCAGGTGAGCCGACCGTGATCGCTACCGAAGGCGGGGCTTGGGATTACATCGGGGAAATCCTCGTCGATGAAGTCCCAGTCGCAGACGCCGAGGGATCCCCATACCTGCACGGAAACCTGCGCACGCCGATCAATTTGAGAGAGCGCGCCGAGGCTATGGCGACAGAGAATCCGGCCCTGGCTGAAGCCATGGGCTCTCTGGGTCAGTTTTTCCTGTTGGACGAAAACGGCAGTGCGCGACTGCCGCGCAACCCACACCGAGTTTGGGCTTAAGGAGCGGATAACATGGCAGGTTTACTTGGCAACGCGCCAGATCAGGCGCCGACAAACGGAGATCTTGGCGGCCTTGCATATCGAGACCATCTCGGAATGCACTCGATGACAACCGCCGCCCCGACAGTAGCATCAGCAGCGACAATTCAGCCAGTTTCTCCAGTGGCATTCGTATCAGGAACAACCAGCATCGACACCATCACGGTGCCACGTACATTCTCTGCAGGGGGCATGGTCACGCTCATCCCTACAGGATTGTGGTCAACCACCACGGCAGGGAATATCGCTCTAGCCACGACTGCTGTGGTGGGCAAGGCGCTGACGATGATTTATGACGGTTCCACTGCAAAATGGTACCCGTCATATTGAAGTGAGCATCATTCGCCGTGTCCACAAAAGATAAAGGGCTTCATTCAAGCAGAGAGCAGGGCGGGACAGCCCCTGCTCTCGAAGCACTCCGACTTCAACGCTCAGTATCGCGAATGTTTCGCGGATCATTGCCAGGGGGAATGGTGTCCTTGCTGCGAATCTGTTGATCTCGGCCCTTGGTGATCAACTCTCCGCCGCCGTTGTTGGCAAGAATGTCTCTGGCTGCTGCAACTGCTTCAGCTTGGGTTCTATGTAATGATCTCGGCTTGTCCGCCCCATTGGCTTTGTTGGCCCAAAGGTTGTCTGGACGTTGATAGACCATGCGATCGGTTGGCTTGCTCATGCGTATGTCCTCGAAAGTATTGGAAGGACATCCCTGTCACGGAATCCCTGATTACTCTTCGCGCTTTGGCTTCTTGTCTTTCACGATGAAGCGAAAGCACTTCTTGCCGACTTGCCAAGCGTGCAGCACCTTACCGTTACGCAATGTAATGGTAGTGGTGAACACCTCGACGCCTTTCTTCGGTGGAATTGCCATTTGGCACCTCGATAGATCGAGGCGAGGAACATCAAACTGGAGCGAGAAGTATTCACGCACAACACAGGTAGTGTTGCGAATACAATTCCCGTTGAATTAGACTGAAGCTGCATCGCTAGTCCAAATCCAGAGGCTTAAGGGGTCCTCACCGTCCCCGAACCTTTTGGTGTTGCGAGCGTCAGGTCCGACCCTGGCGCTCGCGATTCTCTTCAAATTTTATCCTCCCGTATAATTTTTTAGCCCGCCCGCTGTTACGCGTAACGTATTGGCGCCGTTGGAAATAATGCTAGTGCGCTCCGGCGGACTTCGCAAGGTCTTTATGTGTGCACAAGCTGTGGGTAATTTGTGCATGGAGTGGGGTGGTGGCAGGACGAATCAGGTGGTCGCACAGGAAGTCACGGCAGACGAGCGTCTGCCGCTTGGCATCCGAGCTGCTTCCTGCTGATTCAGGTATAGGCCAGGTGTCGTGGTCCGTCAAATAGAGGGCTGGTGCAGGCGCTCAAGATCGCTGTCGGTGAACCGGTAGCGACCAGGCAGGCTCACTCCGTTGGACATGATAGAGGCCGGGTCTGGGTTGTGGTGCGGCATGTCGAGCACGATGTGCCCGACCTCGTGCTGCAGTGCCAGGCGAATGCGATCGACATCGGTCAGCACATCGCTGAGCAGGATCTGGCAGGGGTACATCTGGGGGCCCGTGTAGGAGGCGATCGCGGTGCTGCTGTAGTGGGCGTTCAGCGCCAGCGACAACAGCGTCACGTGGCTCACGAAGCGGATCTCGCAGGCCTTGGACGTGTCGACCTCCAGTGCAGGGTCCAGCACATCGACACGCACCGGCAGCTGGCCCTCGATCCAGCCCTGGGCGGCGAACACGGCCTTGCCCACCACCTCGTTGGCCACCTTCGCGCCGGTTGGGTTATACTGAAGTGCGATCGTTTTCACCGGGTCCACCGGCATCGGATTTGAGGCGCAACCCGCCATCGAGAGAAGCACCAAAAAAAGCGCTTGCGTGAATTTTGCGTGATTTCTTTTACTGCAGTCCTGCTTTGTCGTGACAGTGCGCAACGGACACCCCGATTTTTAGTAATAAAATCAATGGTGTTTTCGTTAAGTACATAGCTACGAACTAAGGGGTCGCATGTTCGAATCATGCCGGGCGCGCCATTTTTTCGTAGGTGTTCTCAACACTTACACCACCGTTAGGAAACCGCCTTCAATCTCACAACATTGAGTGCGGGACTTTTGCGTGATTTGACGTCACACAGTCGGTTCACTGCTTCCAACAGTTCACCGATCTCGGTCGCCGAGTAGTGCGATGTCACATCACCGTTCTTGTGACCCAGTATCACCTTCCGGGTCTCGTTCGTCACCCCCGCAGCCCGCAGTCGTCGCCCGACCGTGTGCCGCAGATTGTGCACTCCCTGCAAGTACCTCGAGCTGGTTGGCAGACCGGCTCTCTCCCACGCCTTTCTCCAGCCCGTGTTGTTCATCCTGGTCATGGGTTTGCCCCGGTAGGCAAACACGTGAGTCGGATGCACCCCGCGCTGCGAGTCGACCACAGACTTCGCGATGTCGTTGAGCACAATCACGCGGTCTGCTCGCCCCTTCACTGCTGAGCGATCTGTCAGCTGCCGATCTCCCGGGATGATGAACACTCGCCCCTTGAGCTCCGGCGCCAGCGTCTGCCATTCATACTCCCACAGCAGCCCGCAGATCTCCGCCTCTCGGCAGCCGGTGTTGGCGCCATACAGGGCCATCTTGGCCAGGTGCGGTGCCAGCTCCTTGATCAGCGCGTCCTGCTCATCCCAGTCCAGCGGGTAGGGCTTGGACGCATCGCTGAAGCCTTTCGCCGGCTTGACCATGGTGATCATCGGCGCTGCCGGGATCCACGTCTCGCCGAGCTCGTCCCTCCAGGAGCGGGCGGCGAGGTTCAGTATCTTGCGAACCACGCCCAGTGCCAGGTTGATCGTCTTGGTCTTGCGCCCCTGCGTCTGCCGGTGCTGGACGAACTGCGCCAGCGTGCCGTCATGGACCTGCCGCAGGGGCAGGGTGCCGATGAAGGGAATCAGATCCTCCAGGTGGAAGGACTCGGAAATGATCGAGGCCTTGTGCTGGTTCTCGATCAGGTACTTTGCTGCCGCCTGCTCAAAGGTGCGCTGCGGTCGCTGCGCTGGCTTGCGGATCTGTTCGATCCTCGAGCGCAGGAGTTCTTCGGCCGCTTCGAGCGAACTTGTGCCAGTGCTCTCGCAAATTCGCTGCCCTCTGATCGTCTTGTCGATGTTCCAGACCTCGCCCCTTTTGACGAGCCCTGGTGTTCGTTTTCGCCCCATTGTGTTCCTCCAGTCAACTGTGCGGGGCGTCCGTTGCGCCGTTTATAGTCATCCGCCCAGGCATCGAGGTCAAGGCGGTCATAGGCCAGGCCCTGCTTGCCGATGGGGATGGTGACCACGTACGGCCGCACTTCTCGCCCGAATCTGTTCTTGTCCATCCCCAGGTACGCAGGCGCGTCACGATGGCGGATGAGGCGGGGTAGGTTGTTCATCGAAGGTTCGCCCATGTCAGATCGCCTTGCTCGCCATCGGAGATCGGCAGCGGCTCCAGGCCTTCGTCTGCCAGCTTCTTAACCCGGTCGAAAAATCCGCGCAGGCGCATAATCTCGTCGTCCTCGCCAAGCCGACGCTGGCATTGGCGCAGTCGCGAGATCAGCTCTCGAATCGTCGCGTCTGGTTCGAGCCCGACGACACGCGCCAGCATCTTCTGTTCGTCGCTCAGGACGCGAAGCTCTCTCTCCATGCTCTCTCGGTGCGCTTTGGCAAACTGGTCTGTCCCCTTGATCACCTCGTCACGCGTCTTGCGATCGTCTTGGATTGCCTTTTCCAGGCTGTCCCGCTCATGGATGGCGCGCGAAACAAGCGCCGAAATTTGCTCGCCGAACTTCTTCCGCACCTCGCCCTCTGCCAGCCATATCGACCCCGAATGTCTGGCCGCCACGAATCGCTGCTTGCACTGCCGATCCAGCCCATCGATCAGCAGCTTTATCCAGGCGTCCCTCGGTAATGTCGGCAACGCACTCAGTGTGGGCCCCTTTGCCATTCTCCAGACCGCATCATGGCGCACGATCAGCCCGCATCCAGGAGGCACGTCCTCCTTCTTGATCAGCCCTGCGGGGACCGCAAAAATAACGCCGCACGCGAAGTCAAGGTATCGCTGCCACTTGCCGCTGGTCACATCACTGCGGAAATCGGAAACAGAAATCTTGCACTCGTAGACCATTGGTCTGAACTTGGAATAGCTCTTCAGCATGCAGTAAACGTCTGGGCGTGCGCTCCCAGACGGTCCGAGCTGCATATCCTCCCAGGCCATCACATCAGCGTTTGCCCGCAGATGGCTGGCGAGATCGGCCGCCAGCTCGTTGTGGTTCCACTTCTTCATAGTGACATCGCCTTGTCCAGGAATGGGTCAGGCCGGCGAACCATCCAGCCATGCTCGCGCAGCAGTCTGCTGGCGGCGTCCAATTTGCGCTCCAGGGTGTCCCGTTGAACCGGCGTTGGCCCGGGTGCCACTTTCATCACCTCAATGCCGTATGCCTTCGCCAGCCTGCTGACCGAGCTGGGCAGCATGGCCATCTCCTCGGCGATCTGCTTCAGCGTCATCGTCTCAGCCAGCTTGGCGAGCTTCTCCAGTTTCGCGTTGCTCTCCTTGGTCTGCTTCTCGTCCTTGGCCTTCTGCCTCTTCGAGACCTCGTTCGTCTTGAGGCTGATGCCCATCAGGCTGGCGTCGTTGTGAACAACTGCCACAGAGCAACCCAGCTTCGCCGCCATGCGCTTGGCAGGAACCTTGCCTGCCATCTTCCGAATCTGGGCACGGCGCTTCTGAACTTCAGAGGTTGCGGTCATGACTGTGTCTCCCTGATTTGAATCCTTCATTCCAACCCTGCATAAATATCTCGTAGTCGCGCCTGGCTTGGATGCTTTTGCCAGTCTCGCCGAGGAGCCCCATCACGCGCGGCGGCGGGGGAGGTGGCGGAGCGGGGCGCTCCATGGCGGAAGGTGGCGGTGGATTGCTGCCAGGTCGTCTTTTCGGTATCGGCTTGGGAAATGGCGCTCCTCTCACGCTGCCTCTCCTTGCTCGCCCGATTTGCGAACGGTCATCACACATCCAAGGTCTGTCGGCGTTGCCAGTCTGCAGCTGCCGCTGATGCGGCCAGACAGGAACGTGTTCTCTTTCGCCACCTTGATCGCCTGGGCGGAGTTCTCGCCGCCGCAGTACATCGTCTGGTGCTTCTTGATTGCCTGCTTGCCTCTGCCGATCGTGCTGGTGAGCTTGACGACGAACTTCTTGTACTTCCTGGTGGCCCAGTAGGCCTTTGCGTCGAATTCCACGTGACTCTCCTGTGTGGGTGTCAAATATCCACGGTGTCCAGCAATTGAACCCGCAGCTTCGCGCCTCGCTCCGTGATGAGGCGGTAGCCCTGCGCGTCAGGCTTCGATACAAGCCCGTCGCGCTCCGCTCCCTGCAGCATTTCTTCGGCCTGCTCTCTGGTCTTGAGGTCGCGCTTGAGACGGCGCATCAGCGTCGGTGCCCAGATGTTCTCTCCGATCACGATTGCCAGTGTCTGCAGGTCTGTCCTGGCTGGTCTGACTGGGGGCAGGGGCTGTTCCTCGAACATGCTCAGCTGTCGATCGCTCATTGCGTTTCTCATGCTGTTCTCCCGGGTGATGCTCGACGGCGGGCGGCGCCGGCAGTCAGGCGCAGCTTCGCAAGGCTCTTCACGAGCGGTCGAAGTTCTTGTGGTGCACTGCTGAGCTGGTGCTTGTTGCGCATGCTCAGCTCGCCGCGGGTGATCAGCTCAAGGTTGTCCAGTCGCAGGTTGGTCTTGTCGCCATCGACGAACACCACGGCATGTGTTTTCGGGATCGGCCCATGCGCTTCTTCCCAGATCATGCGGTGCGTGTACTTCCACACGTTGGGGTCTCCCACCTTGGTCCTGTGGTAACCCTCGCCATCGACCGAGGTTGACCCGACTGGCACATAGGTGTGAGGCATTGCCCCTGGCGCGAAGCTGGTCCTGTTCGCCGACATAAAGCCCTTGGTGCCGGCATTGAACGGCACGTTGCCCTTGGGGAAGTGCCCAGTGCGACCGCTCTTGATGCCGTGGTTCTTCGCGTAGGACCCGATCTGGCCTGGCTGCAGGGAGAGACCGAACCGCGCATTGAGCGCCGCGGTGACCTCCTTGCGGGGCATGTGCGGGTAGTGTTCGCGCAGGAACTGGTCCTGCTCCATGGTCAGCAGTTTGCAGAGAAACCCGATGCGCTTACGGTTGCCGCGGAGAATCTTGTGGTTCTTGACTGCCCAGTGGATCTGGTCCCGGGTCTTGCTGCAGCCGAACTCGGTGTTGAACGCCGCAGTCAGATCCTCGAGCGAGAGCAGCGGGTACTGCTGGCGCAGGAACTCGAGCTGCTGTGGCGTGAGCGCAGATCTCACTTCGATGCTCCGATCATCAGCGGGTGCTGTGCATGGATGTCGCCAGCGGCGTGAGCCTGCTGTGCCCTGAGCATCAGGGAGGCGTTGGCAATCACGCGGTCCGCGATACCGGCCACCGCCTTGGCTCGCTCAACCTCGAGCGCCAGCTGCTCATTGGTGAGGTCTTCGTTGCTCAGTCGTTCGATCTGACTGAACAGATGATTGTTGAGGTCCATGGCTTGGTTTCTCACTTCTGCAGCTCCTGTACTTCGACGGTGACTTTGACGATCTCCAGCCTGCGGAACAGGTCTGGGTCTTTCACTTCCAGCTCTGCTGCAAGCTCACGCGCTTCCTCGCGGGTGGTGCAGGCAGTGAATCGCAACGGCACCTTCGAATCCTTCGCCTTCAACGCCCAGCCGTCATACCCCTGCCTCCTGGAGAGCATGCCCTTCATAAATGCCTTCACATAGAACTCCTCTTGCTGCTGATCGATTGTGCCGCTGAAGCGACCAGGGGAATCTGAACCACCGAGCCCTCGAGGCGATAGTCGAAGTGACGCTTGCGGGTGGCAGTCCTTATCCAGTGAAAGCGAGCAGTGATGCTCTTCTGCAGCTTTCTGCTGTCGGCATGCCGGAAGTGGCCGGCATAGCTGGCCATCACTGATTTGATACCTCTGATCTGCTGCGGAGTTGCGATCACATGGCCATCGCGGATGTGATCAACCTCCCAACGTGCCAAGGCGGTGCGAGCGTGCGATACCACGCGCCGCCGAACCAACGTGTGGGTCGGTCTCACGATGTAGCCAAGGAAGTCGATGCCGTCCTCCAGCGGGCGCAGGCGAATGTCAGGCTTCAACTTCAGTTGCAGCTCTCTCGCGAGGAATGCCTCGATTTGGGCGAGCCACGCTTCCAGTTGGTCGCGGTCTCGATGTACCAGGACGAAGTCGTCCACGTAGCGCAGATAACGCTTGGCCTTGAGCACGTGTTTCGCGAATTGGTCCAGCTTGTCGAGGTAGACATTGGCCAGGAATTGAGAGCTCAGGTTGCCGATCGGAAGGCCGCATCCAGCACGGGCGTTCTCCAGGCGCTTGTGGGGAGGAACCATGGCTCGCTCTTGTGCGGTGCCGTGGTTGGCGACACCAGCATGCAGCGGCGAGCGGCGCAGCAGCGCGTGCGTCGTGCGCATGACCTCACTGGAGACGCCAGCGCGCATCAGCTTCGACTTCATGTCCACCCAGAGCGAGTGCCGGTGTATTGAGTTGAAGAAGTTGTGAATGTCCAGCTGCAGGTACCAGCCGCCACCCTGGCCGCTCTCAACCTGCCGAACGAACTTCTGCAGGCGCTGGACAGCAGCGTGGCTGCCTTTGCCCTTCCGGTTGGCGTAGCTGTCGAAGATGAACAGCGGCTCCCAGATAGCTTCCAGCTGAGGTACCAGCCAGTGGTGCACGACCCGATCAGCAAAGTCTGGCGCGTGGATCTCTCTGGCCTTGGGCCGCACAGCAATGAAGCAAGCACTGCGGCGAGGTTGCCAGGCGCCGCAGTTGATCTGGCGTTGAATCTCCAGCAGGCCATCGATCCAGGTTGCATCGAAACCCTGCTGGTTCTTGCTTGGCTTCTTGCCACGGCGAGCGGCCCGCCAGGCGTTGAAAATCTCTCTCAGTGTGACGTTACCTTGATACTCACTGGCGCGACACGCCCGGACGCAAGCCCTGTTGTTGTCGTTGTTGTCGTTGACATTGCCGTTGTTGAAGTTCACCACCCAACGGGCGTTGTTGCCGTGCTCTTGCGACTCTGGCAGGCATCCTTGAAGGTAGCTTGGCGTCGTCATAATTTGGCCCCTGCGTGAGCTGAGGCGGCACGGCTACTCAGTATCTGGGCACGCTCCGGCGAGGCTTCGCCCGTCGAATTCTGGCCCTTAAGGTAGGTTCCACGCTTCCAGCCGCCAGCGCATCGACCGAGCTCTTCGGCGGTGCGGATCAGCGACTCGAACTGAGAAAAGCTCTTGAAGGCGTGAATCTGTGATCCGATCTGCAGGCTCAGCTTCAATTCGTCGATGGACCAGACCAGCTCAGACTTCCAGTACTCCTGGCGCGCACGATCACGCCAGGCTCGGTGGCAATTTCTCACCACTGTCATTGCCTGTGCGCGAATGTCACTGCCCAGGGTGTATTTGTGGTACCGGGCGAAACCGCGTACCGCTCGCTCAAGATCGGCAAGCAGTCTTTCGGACATCTTCGCAATCTCTGGTTGCTGGTTGTTCTTCATGGTCACATTCTCAAAAGGCAAAAATTACTGACTGGCGCGACACGCCCGGACGCAAGCCCTGCCGTAGGCGAGGTCGTCGTTGAAAGCGCCGTAGCTGAAGTACACCACCCAACGGGCGTCTGAATCCCAGGAGCACGGGGTGCTGGTCCAATACGGCTCGGACTGCATGTCCGGGAATCGTTCGGTGTCGGCAGCCGGGCTGTGGCGACTGCGGTCCAGGATCGTCTGCAGCTCGTCAACGGTGGGCAGGCGCCAGCCTTCTCCCAACTCCGCAACAGCAGCTTCAGCGCCTACGCGCTTCACGCGCTTGCCTTCGAGCAGGGTGGGCGACCATTCGAGTTTCTGATTGTTGTCTTCTGCGTTCATGCTGTTCTCCGTCCTTCTGCGTTGACTTTCTGTTGATAAAGCGGGTGAATTCGATCCACGCACTGGTGCGCCAGCGTTGCCAGCGGCAGCTCTCCATCCAGCTCGCTCCACTGCCAGCCTCGCCCGGACAGCACGCTCATGGCTGAGTCGAGCTTGCGCTGCAGATCCTCGAAGTGCGCCTCGCCGTGCAGGTCGAACTTGTCCTGGTTGCCTCTGTACTGCGTGCGCGCCATGGCCAGCTTTGCGGGCAGGCGCACCAGGAACGTGTGATCCGGAATCGGCAGTTGGCCCTTGTGGTGATCGTCCAGCATGGCGATGGGCGGCAGCGTGATGCAGCCCTGGTAGGCGATCGTGGAGGGGAGGTAGCGATCCATGAGCACGACCACCTGGGCCGGTGCTGTGTGCAGCACATAGGTGCGGTGCGCGAGCCTGGCTCCCATCACCGCGTTGTACTGCTCGCACTTGTTGCGTGCGGCCATCAGCTGCGCCCGGGCGGCTGTGCTCCAGGGCTCCTTGCGGCCCAGCTCGCTGGTGATCTCGCTCGGGATCCATTTCAGCTTCAGCAGCTCCGCCACTGCGTGGGCCAGGGCTGTCTTGCCGGCGCCGTCAATTCCTTCAAACACGATCAACATCACCCGATTCTCCTGTTCTGCCCGCCATCGATGACTCGCAGGGCATGGCGCTTGCGTTCGCGCGGCTGTGACACCGGCATGTTCTCGAACAGCCACTGCTGCTCCTTGGCCTTCACCTGCGCCAGCGTCCATCCGAAGAACACCAGGCGAACTCCTTGATGGCGGGCAACGCCCTTGAACAACGGATCCTTCTTGCCGTGCGGGGTGATGATCATGGTGTGCTCCTATGCAAAGGCCACGAACAGCCCGTCATCCCATACCAGGGAATGTGGCCGCGTGAGGTCGAGTGAGTTGGAGAGCGGTGGAAGGGCGCCGGCGATCGCCGACACTCTCGGTCTGGATCGGAATCGGCGCACCAGCTGCAGATCGTCTGCAGCAGGGGTCAGGCAGAGCAGGGAGGAGACGGCGCACAGCACGCAGCCGACTCGCAGGAAGCCCTGGTGGAAGGCTTCAGTGATCAGGTGAACTCGATTGCGGGCACGCAGTCTGCTGGTGCAGATGGAGATCAAGGCATCAACGTTGCGGGCGGAGCAGCCCATCTTGCGCGCTGCTTCCTTGGCCGTGAGGCCCTGGGCAACAAGGCTCAGTGCTTCGCCTTCGCGCGGCGGCAGTCCTGTGACTTTGATTGTTGGCATGGTCTGGCCCTCTTCTTGGAGTTAGGGCCAGAGTTTAGCAGGCTAAACCATAAAATCAACAGAAAAGTTTATTTAGATAAACTTTTGCGGCGTATTTGGATTTGGATCGGCTGGGGAAGTGTTGGTCACCGGTGTTGCGGAGTAGCGACGGGTAGGCCGCGTGTTCTCATTCGGTATTTGTAGTTGGTGCAGTCATTTGCACTGAGCCTCGCCCAGCGTGACCCAGTCAGAGTCGCGCACCAGCTTGATGATGTCGATTACCTGGGCAGAGTAGCCGGCACCGAATCCATAGTCCTTCATCACAGAGCAGACATACATCGCAAAGCCGTCCTTCGGTCCATCTCGATCGTACATACCGACCTTGAACATCTTGTCAGAAGTCCAGACCGCATCGAGCACGCTCGGCTCTTCATCGCTTTTGAAGTAGGCCGTCAGAGCATCCTTCCTGTCCTGCTCTGAATCCGCAGCTCCGGCTGTGGAGATCGCCATAACGTACAGAATTGCACCTGCTAGTTTCTTCAACATTTGAATCTCCTGTGCCGGTCACTTCTTGCGTCGCTGCCACGATCCCGTCACGACCCCGCAGATGTGGCTGTCTGGCGGGAACTTCAGTTTGCGCTCTGGGTGATCTGGGTTCAGTGCCAGAAGGTAGTTGCCCTCTGGGGTGATCTGCAGGCGCTTGAATGCGTAGGTGCTCTCCGGCGTCCTGGCGATCACGTCGTCATTGTGCTCAGCGCGCACTGTCGGATCGACCAGGATCAGTTCACCTTCTCGATACTCTGGCCACATACTGTCGCCGATGACGCGCAAGCAGAACGATCCCTCTCCGAACTCGAAGGGGCAGGGGACCCACTCGTCGGCATCGCCTGGCTGGAAGGGATCTGGTGAGTCGCACCAGGAGCCTGCCGTTACCCAGGAGACCACTGGGATTTGCTTCAAGTCGACCTTCTCGCTGGCCTTGTAAGCCGGCGCCGCCTCTCGAACGCCCTTTGATCCACTCACAATCCAGTCCGGGGACACTCCAAGAGCATTGCACAGCGCCGGTATGTACTTCGCGCTGGGCTCGACTCCCATGTTCAGCCACTGGCTGACCGATGACTTGCTGGCCTTGATTGCCTTTGCCAAGTCTGTCGGCTTCATGCCGAGTTCCTGCATGCGGGCTTTAAGTCGTGTCGATGTACTCATGTTTAGCATTCTAAACTCCCTTTAGTTTATCCAGCTTTACGGTAAAGGTTTATTGCGCTAAACTTTTTCGAAACAAATGAGGTCCACTATGCGCAAAGATCAGGTAATCAAGCACTTCGATGGCAAGCAGGTGCTTGTCGCCAGGGCTTTGAGGCTTACCAGGGGCGCCATTTCACAGTGGGGAGAAATTATTCCCGAGGCCCAGGCCATGAGGCTTGAGCGGCTGACGAAGGGCGCCCTTGTCTACGAGCCGGCCATGTATCAGCAACAACCAGCACTCTTGGAATCAGCATAGCCATCACCCACCCGGCGTGAAATTGGCAGATCACACATGTGCATTTATCCAGTGGAGGCGAATCGATGCAGCAAGAACTGAAAAACACAGCGGTGCTGGAACTGCTCGGCGGCGGTGAGGCCGTCATCCCAGCACGCAAGCTGCGGTTTCGAGAACGCCTTAATCGTAGACGTTGTGTTCGATTGATCTGCGTGCGGAGGCGATCGTCTGAACCACAACGTTCAAGGTTTCGTCCTCAAGTTCTGGGTTGCTCTTGATCATTCGAAGACCTGGGATCACCTGAGATAGGTCGTCTCTCACCTTTTCCAGATAGTCAGATGGCTGACCGCTTTGCTCTCCAGCCGACTTCAGGAGGTAGGCAAGTATCAATTGATGGGCGAGTAGGTGCGCAAGGATTCGTGGGTCCATAGGAATCTCCGTGGTGGTGAGTTGGGTGGCACCTACAGGCTACCACGTTGATGCAGTACCCCGGCCGAGCCAGATGGCCGGCCGGGTTTTCACAACAAGCAGGGTGCGTGACATGACAACGAGCAAGCCTCAGATGCCTCCATACCGGCCGCTCAGCGAGGCTGGTGAGGCGCTGGCAATGCGAATACTAGACGCCGAGAAGCTGATGCTTGATTGCCATCGCGAGCTGGAGGCCTTCCTGCGCAGCGAGCACGACGAGAAGAAATGGGCGGCCAAGCGACTGTTCCCGCAGCACAACGTGAACGCGGAGCAGGACGAGCTGAACCGCTTCCTGGCTGCTGAGCCGATGCGATGGGCGGCGATGGGCAGGACAGACATTCAACGCGGCTGCATGGCGCTCCTACGGGCGCTGGAACAGCCGAGCAGGGGGTAGTGATGGACAACAACAAGAAATTTGCCTGTGTGACTCAGCAGGAGCGCGAAGCGATCGCTGAGCAGTTCATCACCCAGGACTGCGTCCTGTGTGGGCGGCAGATCGACTCGCAGCGCCAGCTGCAGGTGCCAGCACCAGACACATGCCGCACCTGCGCAAGCACATCAGGAGGTTGAGATGTCGATCAAGGCAGTGAACTGGGCGCTCAACGATGTCAGGTGCGCCCCTGATCTGAAGATCATCCTGATCGCGATGGGAGAGCGGGCAGACGACCATGGTATGTGCTACCCGTCCCAGACGGAGCTGGTGGACAAGTGCTGCATTCCGCTGCGCACGGTCAAGCGCAAGCTGGCGGTGCTCAAGGACCACGGCGTGATCTCGGTGATCACCAAGCAGGTGAAGCAGAACCTGCGCCGGAACACCTACCGGCTGCGCCTGGAGCAGTCATTCGACCTGATGGAATTGCGCGCAGCAGCACCTGAAAAAGATGGTGCCAAATTGGCCCCATCTTCTGCAGAGGCCGAAAACCATGATGGTGCCAGCGTGGCCCCATCAATAGTGCCAGATTGGCACCATCCTCAAGAACAATGGTGCCACAGCTCTGGCCCCATTAATGGTGCCACCCAGGTGGCCCATGAACCACCAATAAACCATCAGGTAGTAGGTAACGCCGTGGGTACTACTACCGGGGCTCCTGAAGAACATCCCGTGTTCACAGTTGCGCAGCCTGAACCGATCGCTGAGCAGACACCGGCTGTCGGCTTCGGCACCCGGGCCCAGGTGACCATGTCCGAGCACTGGAGGCCAGGAGCGCACGTGTTCGAAAGCCTGAAGGCCACCAAGGGCATCGACCCAGACTTCGCCGAGGATCAGCTGCTTGGGTTCACCACGTACCACGCCGGCGTCACCAAGCGCCAGGGCGCGTTCGAGGCCGCGTTCATCAAGCACGTGATCTTCAACGCCGAGACCCGCAAGTGCTTGCCGACGCCGCTGCCGGCCGACTGGACGCCCGATCACACGACCATCGGCAGACTTCGCGCCGAGAGCGTGGAAGTGAATTTCATCTGGGAGCAGGCAACCGAGTTCGCGATGTACTGGCGCGAGCGTGGAACGCCTGGCTTCGGCTGGCAGGCGAAGTTCTTCACCCGCTGCCTGAACGCCTGGAGAAACCGCAAGCCGGTGCCGATCGACCAGAGCACTGTGCTTGATCGCCTCACAAACCGCGGCTGGGCCGATGGGCTGCAGCTGGCCAGTGGAGCCTGACCATGACCACAGTCGTCGAGCAACAGATCATCACGAAGGCCCTGGAGTATCCCGGGCTGCTCTCGCGCCAGGAGTTGGAGTTCGTGCGCAGGATCAATAACCCGTTCCAGGTTCCTCGCCTGACCGGCCGGCAGCTGGCCTGGCTGTACAGCATCGGCGAGCGAAAGCTCAACATGGTGTTCGATCGACCTGACCGTGCGCCGGTGCAGGACCTGAAGGCGAGGGCGTGCGCGTGACTCCCCTGCAGTGGCAGATCATCGAAACCGCGCACGCCAAGCCTGAGCACACCTACGCCCTGGAGCGCCACATGATCGCCAAGGCGCACGCTGCCGGCGAACACGCGCCAGTGAACGAACTTCTCGAGCCGCTGCTGCAGGACATCGGCAAGCGCTATGGCCTGGTGCCCTGGGTGTCCGACAAGGAGAAGGCGTCCTATCGTCGTTTCCAGTCGGCCGCGCGCAGCGGCATGTTGCGCCCGGGCGGCCGCCGGCGCCGGCCGGCCAGACAAGGCGGTGCGTCATGATCATTGTCGGGCTGGATCCGGACAGCCAGAAACACGGCGTGGCCGTCTTTCGCGATGGCGTCTTGCGCGAGCTGCTGATGCTCGATCTGCCGAACCTGCGCCGCTGGATTGACGCCCAGACACAGCCGCTTCGGTTCAGCATCGAGGACGTGCTGGCGCAGAACTTCGTGTACACGCGCAACACCAAGGCCAGCAAGGCCGCTCAGTCCAAGGTCGGCGTCGCGATCGGCCGGTGCCAGCAGGCCCAGGCAGAGGTCATGCGCGAGCTGGATGACCGCGGCATCGAATACGAGCTCCACAAGCCCACGGCGGCAAACTGGGCAGACAGCACGCCGCAGTTCAAGCGGTTCACAGGATGGACAGGGAAGAGCAACCCCGAGACCCGCAGCGCGGCCTACTTCGGCTTCGTCGCTGCCAGGGCAACTGGTAAGCAATCCTTACAAGCTCGATCAAGAACAACAGGAGCACTGGAATGAGCTGGAACTGGGCGCCCAACAGGGAGAAGAAGGCCGCTGGCAAGTTGCGCACCAAGGCGCGCAGCGCCGGTGTGAAGCACGTGAAGCTCACCATGAGCGGCTTCTCCCACCCAGAGCCAGACAAGGCTGAGCGCCTGATGCGAAAGCTGAACCTGCACTCTGCAGATCCGCTCGCCTCTGGTGGTGGCTCTGGCAAGGGTCTCACCGGGCAGGAGGTCTGCGCATCGTTCGGGCTGACCATGCCTGCAGTGCACAGCGTAGAGCGATACCTGGGCAGGGCCTGCACGGTCACTGCCGTGTTCGACCTTGCGTTCTACAAGCACACAGGAGACCTGCGCAGCTTCCGCGGTGCCAAGGTCGCCTCTCTGCACATCCTGGTCTCCCAGGCGATCGAGGATGGCTGGAGCGATGCAAAGGCGGACGATCGACCCAGGGGCATCATGGAGTCTTGTGCGATCGCCGCCGTGGTGGACGTTTGCAACCCAGCGCTGTTCGCCGATCTGTCAGCCAGGCGCTGGGCGCAGATACTCGGGCTGGATTCTCACCAGCAGTGGATTCGCAAATGGAAGGGGCGATACGACAAACTGAGGGCTGCGGTGCAGGAGCTGGACATCGCTGCGGATCATCAGATTGAGAAGCGAGTGTAGATCTGGATATGGACACTGCAGCCCAGAAATCGGCTCATTCTGACGAGCAGGAAGTGGTGAATGCTTGCCAAGTCGGCGCTAGAATGACCCTCAAAAATTTGAAGGAGTCGATTTTAGTGAGCCACGCCAAGCCAGCATACGACAAAGCTGAGGTGAATAGAGCAGCACGAATAGTTTCCGACTACATCGTTGGCGACTTCTTTCTTGAGAATCCACATCTGCCTGAGGCCCTTGTCGTAGTTGATAACTGGCGATCTGCGCACACTTACCCGCTGAACGCGATCCACATGACTTTGAGAAATCGTGCCAGGTCCATCCAGCCCTCAGGCGTGGTTACTGCACAGAGAACAAAACGCCTTCAGTCCATAGTATCGAAGCTAATTGACCGACCTGACATGAAGCTGACGCAGATGCAAGAAATTGCAGGCTGCAGGGTTGTACTTGACCACTTGCCAGCGGTGCGGGAGCTCCAGCGCATATACGAGACGCTGCCAACCAAGCACATGTTCACGGGGGCGAAGGACTATATCGACGCACCAAGGGCTTCTGGATACAGGAGCTTGCACCTGAAGTATCGCTTTCACGGTACGGGAAAGACCAAGGAGTGGAACGATCTTAAGGTTGAAATACAGATTAGAACCCAACTTCAGCATAGATGGGCGACTGCGGTCGAGGCCGCCGGGACATTCACTAAGCAAGCGCTGAAGTCCAGTAAGGGCGAGCAGGATTTGCTTCGATTCTTTGCCTTGATGAGCTCTGTGTTTGCGATCAGGGAGGGAACGACACCGGTTCCCGGCACGCCTGGCAATATGACCGACATAACGGAAGAACTCAGGCGAATCGATAAAAGCACTCACATCGTGAGTACCTTGAACAGCTATGCTGACATCATTCCAGACATCAATCGGTCAAGCAAAAGCTCGTTTTATTACCTCATCGAACTTGATCCAACTAGGAGATCGGTAGAGGTCGAAACCTTTGCAAGGGCGCAGTCTCAGCAGGCTAGTGCGAAGTACACGCAGAAAGAAGCGAAATTGAAAGACACTGCCATTCAGGTGGTGCTTGTTTCCGTGTCATCGGTCGAGGCTCTAAAAAGAGCGTACCCAAACTACTTTTTGGACACAAAATTATTTGCCGCTGATGTGATCTCAGTGATCGAAGGAAAGCGTCTATGAAACCCCCTTTTCCGCCATCAATTGACTGTGTCCAGAAATAGGGGTATTTTTCCTAGCGTCGGAGTTCTACGTCTGCAAGGCGTAGAGCCAGGAAACCCAGCCAAGCGCTGGGTTTTTTTATGCCTGAAATTTCACCTCATCATGCAGGAGTCCTCGGACATGCAAACCCTCTACCGCCAGACCGCTCGGTATTGCCGCTCGATTCTTTCCATCTGCGCGCTGATGTTGTCGCTGAGCTTCAGCGCTCTGTGGCGCCGCTGTATCGATGTCGCCATCCCTGATGGTGTCGATGCTCTTCGCGAGATCAACGCCACTGGACATGCGAACAAGCGTGCCAGCGTTTCGAACATCAATCGCGCGCCGAAGCGCCAGTCGCGCAACAGCGCCGCATCCCATGTGGTGATGCTGAAGTCGTGTGGTATGCAGCAGGCTGCTTGATCGAATGAGATTTACCCTGCCTTCCAGGGCGGGTTGTTCCAGAGTTTGAATTCAGCAAACAGGCCTTGAGGGCGCCCGGATCACGCCATGATCCCGGCGCCCTCTTTTTTTTGGAGCAGGTATGCCAGAGATCACTGAAGCCCAACTGGAGGCGATGCTCGACAGAGCTGCCGAGAAGGGAGCGCAGCGCGCGCTTCATAGTCTCGGGCTGCAGGATGACAACGCTGCAGGCGACGTGAAGGAACTGCGATCGCTGCTGGACATGTGGCGCACGGTCAGAATCTCGATGATCAAGACGGCAGCGAACATGGTGACAGCCTTCTTGCTCGGTGCGCTGGCTCTGGGTGCCGGGTTGAAGTTCTGGAAGGACAGCGGGCAATGACCATTTCCGACATCGACATCCTTGTCGGCGCGCTCACCATCCATGGTGAAGCCAGGGGCTGCACTCAGGAAGGCCGCACAGCGATCGCACACACGATCCTGAATCGCATGAAGGCCCGCGCCTGGTGGGGAGTCGGCACGTCTGGCTATGCCAGCCACACCATGGCTGCCGTTTGCCTCAAGCCCTGGCAGTTCAGCTGCTGGAACGCCAAGGACCCGAACTCAACAATGCTGCGCACGCTGCAGCAGCAATACCGAGAAGCGATCGAGCAGAAGACCTGCCGAGCCGCACTCAAGGCGCTCATCGATGCGGCGGACGGTTACGTCCCAGACCCCACTCGAGGCGCCACGCACTACCTCACCGTCACGCTGCATCAGTCCACCATGTGCCCGGACTGGGCCCATGGCCGCGACGACTACATCCAGATCGGCAGCCATCGCTTCTTCTCAGGCGTCAAGTAGCAGGTGAGCACAGTGACTGATCAGGTGAAGGTCTGCGCCATTCTGAGTGACGCGGTGTACTCGTGCGTTGTTCCAGATGGCCTGGGCATCGTTGGCAGTGAACGCATCCTGCACGAAGAGACGGACACCTGCGGCATGGCCTACTTCACGGCCGACACGCTCTACATCGCGTTCCAGGGTAGCAAGTCACGGAAGGACTGGCTCAACGACTTCAAGATCATCAAGACCGAGCACGCTGGCATCCGAGCCCACAGAGGGTTCGCCATGTGTGCGTCTGCTGTGATCGAGCGCGTGAGCAAGATCATTGAGGCGCTGCCCGATCACCGCATTGTCCTGACTGGCCACAGCATTGGCGGCGCTGTCGCCGTGCTCGTGGCAGTTGCGCTGAGGCCTCGCGCACTGCAGGTGATTACGTTCGGGCAACCCCGGGTGAGCACGCGCAGAGAGCTGCAGCTCGCGCTCTATGGCGAGTACATCAGGGTGGTCAACGGCTCAGATGCCGTCGCACGCTCTCCCTGGCTCGGATACAGCCACGCCGGCACGCTGGTGTACCTGACCAACGGACAGCGCAAGCTGATCGATCCTGGCCATCTGCGCATGTTCTGGGACAGGTTGCCCACCGTGCTGCAGCGTGCCACTGACCACCCCATGACCGACTATCTCAAGGAGCTGGAAGCATGCGAGCGATCCTGATTGCCATTCTGATGCTGGCGCTGACCGGCTGCATGGGTGCCGTGAGTGAAAACCTCGATGATGGCTACCAGCCAGGTGATGTGAGCGAGGGCCTGAAGGCTGACCGCGCCTGGTATTGCGGCGACGGGCTGATGGGCATCCGAGCAGTGGCCCGGTTCGTGCTGCGCGGGGTGGGCGTGCCAGTGATCGACGTGTGCAAGGCCATCGATGTGATCGTCAGCGACCAGGCCGGACCGGGACTAGGTTCTTCCAAAATCGGGGGCTAAGACACGGACGTGAGGAGGTCGGAATTTGACAAAAATTTTGCTGGAAAAAACGGTTGCAAGTTTAACAAGTTGCGACCTGCAGCGAAACCCTTGAGGAATCCCAGTGGGACGAATAGTCAGTTTCTCAGAAGCAGCGGAAATCTTCGGGTACTCGCGCCAGAGCATTTCGAACTTCGTCAAGGAAGAGGGGGCGCCAGTACTTTCTGAGTCCGGCCAAGGAAAGGCTGGTTCGATCGACAGCGCCGAGTTCCATCGCTGGTTGGTGATGCGCAACACGGGCGAAGGATCGGCCATGGAGATGGCCAAGCTGGGCAAGACCCAAGAGGAAGAGCGCAAGCTGCAGATCGAGAACGACACGAGGATGGGCCTGCTGTGTCCCGTCGCCGATGTTGTCGACCTCTACTCCGAAACGCTGGTGCGAATTCGCGCCGGCCTCGAAGGCCTCCCTGGGCGTCTTGCCGGCGGCAACAAAGTTCTGCGTCAAAGGTGGCTGAATGAAATCAGATCAACCCTCAACGCGGCTGCCGACGGGCTTCAGCAATTTATTCTCGAGCGTGCTGCATCTGCCTCGGCTGATGAGGGCGCCACCGAACCGGGCGTCGTGGAAGTGGGCGAAGGAAAACAGAGTCCTGCCAAAGGACGCAGCGGAGCCGGGACCGTACCGGCCGGAAAGAACGCCGTGGGTGATCGGGATCAGCGAAGCGCTGCACGCCGCGACCACAAAGAACCTGTCGGCGGTGCTCGGCCGGCAGATGTCGAAGACCGAGGGCGTGCTGCTCAACCAGATCGGGCGAATTCTCGACGACGACCCGCGTCCGATCATGTACGTGGGGCCGACGGAAAAGAACGTGCTGTCGATAAGCAACGGCCGCGTCACTCCGATGATTCAGGGAGTGCCGTCCCTGCGCGCAGCCCTCGCCGGCGGGCACAAAGACAAGACGACTGAGAAGTTCATCAACGGTGTTCGCCTAGGCTTTGCCTGGGCAGGATCTCCGACTGAACTTGCCAGCCATCCGAATGCCTGGGTCCTGATCGACGAGCGCGATCGCATGGGCCCGACAGGCGAAGGCGACGTCGACGCGATTGTGAACTCTTCCGTCGCGACCTACGACGGCTGCATTGCCAGGGTTTCGACCCCTCTCGAGGGTGATGTGTCCCGCGGCCCGAAGGACGGGAGCTGCGATCACTGGGGCGTTGCTGCAGACGAGGATGTGGCCAGCCCGATCTGGAGGCTCTGGCAGAACGGCAGCCGGCACGAATGGGCGGTGCCTTGCCCGCACTGCAATGAGTACTTCATCCCGCACATGGATCTGCTGATCTACGACGACCAGCTGCCGGCGGCGGAGATCGGCGCGAGCGCATACCTGGTTTGCTCAGCAAGCGGGTGCCAGATCAAGAACGAGTCCAAGGAGCTGATGAATGCCAGGGGCATCTTCGTCGCTCCTGGTGAAGTGGTCGCCGCGAATTCGGCGAAAGCGAAGTGCGCGGTGGTTGACGGCCAGCCCGTGGAGTTCGGCTGCTACCTGGACAAGGAGCAGACGGACATGTCCTTCTGGGTCTCCGGACTGATGTCACCCTGGCGCCCATTCGGTGCCGCAGCGAAGACCCTGTTCGAAGCAAAGAAGTCTGCAGACCCGACGAAAGAACAGGCGGTCATCAACACCGAGTTCGGCCAGGTGTACAAACATCGGGGCAAAGCTCTGGACTGGCACATGGTGCTGGACCTGAAGCAGGACTACCGCAAGCGCGTGGTGCCTGCTGCCGTGAAGATCCTCACGCTGGGGGTGGACACGCACAAGTCCCGTCTGAACTTCGTCGTGCGTGGCTGGGGCGTCAACTACGAATCCTGGCTGGTCGATCAAGGCGAACTCTGGGGCGAGACCCGCTACATCGACAGCCATGTCTGGAGGCAGCTCTCCGATCTGTTGTCCACGACATTCGGTGGCATGCCGATCGCACTGGGCCTGATCGACTCGGGCTACAAACCGAACGATGACGAGCCAGCGCCTTCGTCAACCGTCTACCAGTTCTGCTACCGCAACAAGCGCATGTTCCCGGCCAAGGGGCACGACACGCGCACGCGCAGCCACAGCCCGTCGCAGATCGACGTCACCTACAACGGCAAGGTGATCACGGGCGGACTGCAGCTGTGGCATCTGGATTCCGACTTCTTCAAGTCGTTCATCTACAGCCGGATGGAATGGCCGTCAGATCAACCAGGCGGCTGGCACATTCCGTCAGATGTCGACGACGAGTACTGCAAGCAGGTGGTCTCCGAGGTTCGCCGCGTGCTGCCCAGCGGCAAACCGAAGTGGGACAAGATCAGACGGGACAACCACTTCCTGGATTGCGAAATGATGGCGGCAGCGGCCGCCTACATCCTGCGATTACACAACCTCAGAGATGAGGACACACCAACACAAGCTCGCCCGCGCACGCGCCGGGTGCATGGGGGTATTCGGCGATGAGTGTCGAAACAGAACTGGCAGAAGTCAAAGCCGCAATCTCCGCGGTGCTTAAGGCGCAGTCCTACAAGCTGGACGGTGTTGAAGTCACTCGCGCGAACCTGCTGCGCCTCCAGGAGCGCGAGCGCGACCTTGAGTCCAAGTTGACGAACACCATCAGACGAGGCCCCCGACTGGCCGGCTTCTCGATCAGGCACAGCTGATCATGGGGAAAATTCTCGACAAGGTGCTGGACGTCTTCAGCAGCGAGGAGCGGCGCATCCGGCAACAAGCGCTTCGTGCACTGCAGCAGAATCCGCACTTCCAGAAGCGCATGAGCGCACTCGCCGGCGGCTACTACCGGGGCGAGCGCCGCGGGCGCAGCCTGGGAGAGTGGAAGACCAGCGAAGCTGACGCCAACGAGATGCTGTCGCAGTCGCTCAACGATTTGCGCAACGACAGCAACGACCTCAATGCCAACAATGCCATGGGCGCGGGGATCATCAAGACCTTCGTCACCAACGTGGTTGGCACAGGCCTGCAGCTGAGTCCGTCAATCGATCACGACCTGCTGGGACTGACCCCAGAAGCGGCTGATGAGCTGCAGGCGCAGATCGAGCGTGAGTGGGATCTCTTCATTCGCGACTGCGACATCACCAGGCAGAGCAAGTGGGGCGAGCTGCAGCAGATCGTGCTGCGCTCATGCCTGCTCAGCGGGGACATCTTCTGCAACCTGCCATTCAGAGATCGCCCGGGGATCACCTACGGCCTTTGCCTGAATCTCATTGAGGGGCAGAGGATCTGCAACCCGAACCAGCAGGTGGACAAGGAAGACCTGATCATGGGCGTGGAGATCGACGGCAACGGTGCGCCGGTGCGCTATCACTACGCCAAGGGTCTTGGCTTCGGCAAGAAGGTGGACTGGCGCACGCTGAAGGCCTTCGACAGCGAAGGCAACCGCATGGTGCTGCACGTTTTCCGCAAGGAGCGTGCGAACCAGATGCGCGGCGTCCCGATACTGGCGCCAATCATTGAGCTGGTGAAGAAGATCGACACCTACAGCCAGGCCGAGGTCGATGCCGCCGTCATCAATGCGTTCTTCACGGTGTTCATCAAGAAGCGCGCGCCAGAGGCTGGCGGCAACCTCCTCGACAACGTGACCAACATGGGAGCGGAGACAGGGGCCAGTGCTTCTGACAAGGACATCAAGCTGGGCTCTGCCACGATTGTCGAGCTGTTCGAGGACGAGGAGGGCATTGACCTCGCGGATCCGCAGCGACCGAACGCGAATTTCGAGGCCTTCTTCAGCGCCATCTGCTCGGAGATCGCCATCGGTGTTGGTCTGCCGAAGGAAGTCGTCATGAAGTCCTTCAACGCCAGCTACTCCGCCTCGCGCGGCGCGATCATCGAGGCGGTGAAGACGTTCCAGGAGTGGGCGCGCTTCATGATCGACGAGTTCTGCCAGCCCGTGTATGAGGCGTTCCTGCTTGAGGCAGTCACAATCGGCCGGCTGCGCCTGCCAGGCTTCCTGGATGATCCGCTGAAGCGCATGGCGTATTGCGCAGCGGACTGGATTGGCGTGGAGCAGGCGGAGCTTGACCCGATGAAGGCAGTGAAGGCAGCGCAGGGGCGCATCGATGCCGGCATCTCCAATCAGATCATCGAAACACAGGCCCGCGGCAAGGACTTCCGAAAGGTAACACGTGGCCGTGATCGTGCGCGCAGAATTGCCGGTGCGCCTGAATCTACAACTGCTGGCAGCCCTGGTGCCCCAGCTCCTGAAACAATTTGAGGCGAGGGCCCCATGGACAAGCACAGCATTCCGCACATCGAGGCGCGGGTTCTCAATCAACCCCTGCTGCTCGAACCAGGCTATGCGAAGACCTTTTTCAGCGCGCTTGCCAAGCGCATGCAGCTGGCTGAGCTGCATGATGCCGCTGGCCAAGTCGACCCCGACGAATGGCTCCAGGCGAGCGCCGAGTCCTATGGCGGCCCGGGGAATCGATACAAGCCCTACATGGTGAAGGACGGCGTGGCAGTGATCCCCATTCAGGGAACGCTGGTCCACAAGTTCGGCTACCTGCAGCCCAGCAGTGGCATGACTGGCTACGATGGAATTGTTGCCCGTCACAGAGCCGCGTGCGAGGACCCAGACGTCAAGGGCGTGCTGCTGGACATGGACACTCCTGGCGGCGAGGTGGCTGGTTGCTTCGATGCAGCTCGTCAGCTTCGGGCACAGGCAGAGTCGTCTGGGAAACCACTCTGGGCGCTGTGTTACGACATGGCCTGCAGTGCCGGCATGGCCATCGCCTCCGCCGCCTCCCGCCGGCTCATCACCCAGACAGGCGAAGCCGGCTCTGTCGGCGTCGTTATGGCGCACACGTCCTACGAGAGAGCTCTGGAGAAAGAGGGCTTGGTGGTGACGCTGATTCACTCGGGTGCCAAGAAGGTGGACGGCAACCCCTATGAAAACCTCGACGAGGAAGTCCTGGCGCGGTTCCAGGCCGAGACTGACTCGTTGCGTCGCGATTTCGTCGCCTTGGTGGCTGAGCACATCGGCCTGTCAGGGGCGCAGGTGCTGGCCACTGAGGCGGGCATTTATCGCGGCGAGCAGGCGATAGACATTGGCTTCGCCGATGAACTGGTGAACGGCAATGATGCCGTCGCCATTTTTGCAGAGCACCTGCGCACTGGCAGGGCATCAACCACAGTTGGAGATACCGCTATGACTACTCAGACAACTGCCGCAGCTCAGGAAACTCAGGTGCACGCAGCTACCCCCATCCCCGCAGCAGAAAGCGCTGCAGAGCGCCGCGGTGCCGAGCAGGCACACCAGCGCTACAGCTCCATCATGAGCCTGAGCCGCCCGGGCATCGAGGCCTTCGTGATGTCCCTGGCGAATGACCAGTCTGTCACCCTTGCAGACGCCAAGATGCGTGTCGGCGATGAGCTGATGCGCCTGGCTACAGATCGCGTCTCGACCATGCGTGCGGAGCGCAACGAGGTGGTGACTGAAGAGCCAGCCACTCGCACAAGCGGCAGCTCCATGCAGGATCGCTGGGAGCGCAACGAGGGCGGCCTGCAGAGCCAGTTCCTGGATTACGAAGGCTTCGTGGCCTTCACCAAGGCGAACGATGCTGGCCTTGTGAGGATGCTCGGTCAGAAAGGCTGAGTGACAGCACTACCGATTCACGCTTTTCCACTTTCACGCTTGCTCTACGGAGAGAAACATCATGACTACTTTGGCTTCAAACGCCCCGCGTTCCTACGAGGGCGGCAACCGCAATGACCTGCCGGTCGTTGCCACCGATATCATCTACGAAGGCGCCGCTGTAGGTGCCGTCGCCGGGACTGGCCACACTCGCCCGCTGCAAGGCGGCGATCGCTTCGTTGGCTTCGCCGTCGAGCAGGCGGACAACTCCGCTGGCGTCGCCGCGGCGCTCGATACTCGCCTGATCACCCAGGGCAAGATTGAGCTCAGCGTCTCAGGCGCTGTCATCACTGACATTGGCCAGCCGGTCTATGCCACGGACGATGACACGTTCGTGTTCAGTCCTGTCGGCGCGAGCTTCATCGGCTTCGTCAAGCGCTTCGTGTCATCCGGCGTGGTGATCGTCGAGTTCAATGTCGATTGCTTCACCGACCCCTACGGCGCCTGGCCGGTGCGCGAGGAGATCACCGCAACCAAGACCCTGGACGCCCAGGACTGCGGCAAGGCGTTCTTTGCAACTGCAGCTGCGGATGGCGATGCCATCACGTTGCCGGCGATTGCAGACGGTTTGACCGATGTCCTGATTGTGACAATCGGCGCCTTCGGTTCCACAGGCCTGGTGATCAGCCCGAATGCTTCCGACAACATTCGCGGCCCGGACCTGACGGCAGTTGACGACAAGGACCTGCTGGGAACCAAGGCGACACAGCGCCGCGGCGACTGGGTCTACCTCACCGGCGGCGATGCCGATGGTTACGCGGCCCGCGTGAAGGGCACCTTCACGAAAGAGTGATCCTTCGTTCTTCAATTTGAGTTTGACAACCCATAAGGCCCGCGATGCGGGCTTTTTCGTTTCAGGAGACATGAAACATGAGTGCACAAAGTTTGGGTTCACGCGCCGTTATCGGCGAGTACTACCGACGGCTGGAGCTGTCCGCAGGCATCGCGTGGGTGCTTGGTATTTGCAACCTGTTCGAGTCAGATCAGGCTGGCGAAACCTACCGCTTCCTGGGTCAAGTGCCCGCAATGCGCAAGTGGAAGGGTGGCCGCGATGCAAAAGGCCTGCGCGACGACGGCTTCTCGATCTACAACGACGAGTTCGAAAGTACGTTGGAGTTCGAGGTCAAGCAGATGCGTCGAGACAAGACCGGCCAGATCCTTGCTCGCATCCAAGAGCACGTTCAGCGCGCTCAGTCTCACTGGGCTTCCCTGGCATCTGAGCTGATCCTCAACGGTGCTTCTGGCGTGTGCTACGACGGCAAGTACTTCTTCGACACCACGCATCAGGAAGGCAAGAGTGGGGTGCAGTCCAACAGCATCAGCGTCGACATCTCTGCGCTGCCTACCACCGTGCATGGCTCCGTCAGTGCGCCGTCTCCCGAAGAGATCGCTCAGGCCGCTATGCGCGGAATCACACAGATCTGCAGCTTTGTGGACGATCAAGGCGAGCCCATGAACGAGAATGCCCAGAGCTTCATCGTGATGGTGCCGTTCAGCCTGTACAACGCCGCAATGAGTGGTCTGACACTGCCGCGCGGCACCGACGCTGCTGAGCAGGTTTCTGGCAAGCGAATCACGGTTGTGGCGAATGCCCGCCTGTCCGCCTGGACAGACAAGTTCGTCGTGTTCCGCGAGGACAGCGCCATCAAGTCGATCATCCTGCAGCAGGAGACTCCGGTGAAGGTTGCCGCAAAGGCTGATGGCTCTGAGTTCGAGTTCGACAACAACGCCCACCAGTACGGCTTCAGCGCATCCCGTGGTGCTGGTTACGGCATGTGGCAGGGCGCTTGCCTGGTCACAATGGTCTGATCCATGCGGTGAGCGGTGCCGGCAGATGCCGGCGCTGCTCGGCGCATTCTCAATCGCACTTTCAATCCCTTGGGGTGGCAAAATGAAGAAGCAAACCCCGGTGGCCGCAGTCACCATTCCAGCGAATTCACGTGTGGGTCTTACTGCCCAGCAGTTCAGCCCGCGCGCGCACAACCTGCGCAAGATTGACGTAGACGGCGAGCTGATCGTCTGTGAGGTGCGCAACCCGATTCAGTTCAAGATCGGCGAAGTCTTCTGGGCGGATGAGCTGCCAAAAAACCTCGCGAGCCTGGTCGAAGTGCTGGGCGCAGCAGAAGAACGTGGGGCGGCATCTGACTCCGACGATGATGGCAATCCAGAAGACGACGATGATCTGCAAGACCATGACGCCGACGCCGACGCCGACGCCGATGCTGATGCTGATGCTGACGCCGATGCTGATGCTGACGCTGACGCTGACGCTGACGCCGACGCCGACGCCGATGCGGACGATTGGCAGCCAGCGTTCTCTGAAATGAGTGCAGGGGAGCTGCGCGAATTCCTCAACGCGCACGCCGTGATCATCCCTGCTGGCGCGAAGAAGAAAGAGCTGATCGCACTGTGCGAAAGCGTTGAGGCGGATTCCTGATGCCGTTTCACTCCGCCAGTGATCTTGAAACGATCTTCGACGCGGAAATGGGCAACGGCTACACGGCGCTCGTGTCGCCGCCCGCCGCCGCCGATTACACCGTCACGGCGCTGCGATTCATGGATGTGGCCAAGGTAGACGAATTCGGCAACATGCACGAGAGCGTCACCATGCTGCACTTCCTGCGCAGCGCAATTCCCGGGCAGCTTGCCAGGGGCACAGAAGTGACCCTGGACGGCAGGACCTACACCATTGAATCCCTGGCTGATCGCACGACCTACATGGACATTTACGAGGTCTCATGATCACCGTCACTCACGATCTGGCCCAGCTCAAGAAGCAGCTGGATCCCGCACACCTGGCTGCTGCCGAGAAGTCTGCGCTGAAGTCGATTCAGAGGAAGGTCGCCACGCAGATCTCCCGGCTGGTGCGGCACAAGTACAACGTGACCGCGCGATCGATCGCTGCCAGGCTGAAACTGTCACTCGTGCGGGGGGATACCGAAGCGCATCTGTGGTACGTCGGGACCAGGGTCGGGCTGATCAACTTCGGCGGCCAGTTCAAGAAGGTCCGAACGTCGAAAGGCGAACGCATGGGTGCCAGTGCCAAGATGACAAAGCAGGGCGGGCGGTTCCTCACGAAGGGCGGATTCATCGCCACTGGGCGCAACGGCAACGTGCACATTTTCCAGCGTCGGGACCTCAAGCAGAATTCTCGCTTTCCCCTGCGCGCGAAGACCGGCCCGGCGATCCCGCAAATGGTCAGTGAGAAAGAAACCCTTGAAGCGGCGAGCAAGTTCGTGGAGCAGCAGTACCCTGCAGAGCTCACCAACCGCCTGAACTTCTTCTTGCAGAAGCAGATGCAGAAATGATCCCGAGCCTACTCGAACACCTGGGTGACGCCACTGAGAGCTTCACCACAATTGCGCATGCGTGGGACACCGAGCCTGTCGACAACGTGCGCGATCTGATCCCAGCGCTTTTCCTGTTCGCTGGCGATGAAGTGACAGAGCAGGACGGGACCGACTACCTCACCTCCAAGCGGCTGCACCAGGAAGTGCATGTATACGTCGTGTGCCTCGTGGAAGACCTTGAGGAACTCAAGACAGAGCTCAGGCAGGCTGCCATCGGCTGGTCCCCTGGTGCCAACTACACCGATCTGGCGATCGTGTCCGGCAAGATGATTTCTCTCAAGGGTGGGCTGGCCTGGTGGGAAGACGTTTACCGGGCCGCAGTCACTATCCGCCAGCAGTACTGATCACTTCCAACCCCAACCACAACCGTGATCCTCACTCGTGAGGACGTCGAGGTATTGCCGTGGAAAAAGCAAAACGATCTGGCAAGGGCGGCAGCTACTACCGAGCTGCCCCTGACGCCCCCCGCATCCTGGTCTCAGGCACTGATCAGGTGCCAGCCCAGGAAACCATCAAGTCGCCAGAAGCCGGGAAAGGGCGGAAGGCTAAAGCCACCACAGGAGAAGAATGATGTCATTTTCCGCCAGAAAGCAAATGATCCTCGCGAAGATAGAGGAGACGTACGGTACTGATCCGGTTCCGGCCGAGGGTTTGAACGCCATCCTCACAAGCAACCTGACGCGCACCATGTACGATGGCAACCGCGTTCAGCGAAACGTCGATCTGCCGTACATGGGCAATGACTTCTCCATCAACACAGCGCCATTCGTGACGGTGTCATTCGATGTCGAGCTGGCTGCCTCCGGCACCGCGGGGACTGCCCCTCAGTTCGGCTGCCTGCTGCGTGCGTGTGGTTTGGATGAAGACATCGTGTCCTCCACCAGCGTGACCTATGCGCCGGTCAGTGGGTCGTTCGAGTCCGTGACGTTCTACTACAACTACGACGGGGAGATGCAGAAGATCATCGGCGCGCGCGGCACGGCGACCATCAACATGGCGCGGGGCCAACTGCCGACAATCTCCTTCACCTTCACAGGTCGCTATGCGAAGCCCACAGCGGTGACCCAGTACGACCCGACCTACACCGCGGCGGTGCCGTTCCCATTCTCCAGCTACAACACAACGACTTTCAGTCTTCACTCCCAGGCGGTCTACGGTGAGTCCTTCTCTCTCGACTTGGGTTGCTCGGTTGTGCATCGCAACCTGGCGGGGTTCGACGGTGTGCTGATCACCGATCGTGCGCCGGCAGGGTCCTGCATGTTCGAAGCAGTGTCTATCGCCACCAAGGACTTCTTCGCGGCCGCAGAGTCGCATCGTGGGGCAGTGACTGCGGGTGCGCTGTCGATCGTGCATGGCGTTGGTTCCGGCAAGATCTGCACGATCTCGAGTTCGAAAGTGCAGATTGGCATCACAGAAAGCGAGAGCGACAACATTCGCATGTTCAACGCCGATCTCATCTTCGTTCCCACCGACTCAGGCAACGACGAGTTCAGCATCGCCTTCACCTGATCCAGTTTGCCGGCCGGCTGCCCGCCGCCCCAGGGTGGCTGGCTGGCTTCTTACTTCTGGGGCACTGCAATTGAACAAGGGGGCAATATGGCTTTTGTAATTGGCGCGATCAGTTCTGTTCGCCGCAAGGTTTCATTCGAGGAATTTTCTGACGAGGGCAAGCGCGCGGAGAAGGTCGATTTCATCGTCACGCTGAAGGTCCACGACGCCGGCAAGATTCGCGAGCGCCAGGAAGAGCTGGCTGAGTTCTGGCGCAAGTCGCAGAAGCAGCTGGAAAAGCTGCGCAAGGATCCTGATGCGGAAGTGGAGCTGCAGCAGGAGTCCTTCGACGAGCGCTATCTCAAGGAGGACGTCCTCGACATCGATGGCGTGATGGATGCCGAGCGCAATCCGATCCCGTTCGCTGAGGGCGTCCTGGATGCTGTCCTGCAGCACCGACGTGCGCGCGCAGCGCTTATGAAGGTCTGGAACGAGCTGAACCTTAACGACGGTGCGAAGAAGGGAAACTGATCGAGGCCGGGGAGTATTGGGCCAGCTCCCCTGCTGAAGGCGCTGCAAGTGGCAAGGAATCGCTGCAGAAGGACCTCGAGGCGTTCGGCCTGTCCGAAGAGCTTCGCGAGCGAATTGGCGCCGATGTGGCGCCAGATTCGCGGCCTGAAGTGTTCACCGTCATGCCGTGCAACGCCTTGGCCTTTGGCATCTTCATGGAGTGCCAGACGCAGTGGCGCCATTCCTTCAATGGCGTCACAGGCCTCGACTACACCGCCCTGATCGCCACGATCAAGCTGAAAATCCCGAAGCGAAAGCAGCGCATCCAGGTGATGAGCGATGTGCGTCTGATCGAGTCGGGTGCACTGAAAGTCATCGCGCAGCAGCGCAAAGAATCACAGGACCGAGAGAATCGAGATGGCCAAAGAGTACCGGTACGGGTTCGTAATCGTCGGCGACGCTGAAAGCGGCACGAAGGCCCTGAAGCGCGTCCGTGAAGAAGTGACCCAGCTCGAAAGCCAGAGCTCCAAGGCCAGCAAGGGGACTCGCGTCTGGCGAGAGGAAGTCTCCAAGCACAACACTGTCCTGGAAACGCACAACGCGCAGCTCTCTGTCACGAAGTCGCTCATCCTTGGCATCGCCGGCACGGCCGGCATTGGCCTGCTGGCCAGGGGCTTCAAGGACACGGTCGTGGAGACTGAGCGCCTGCGTGGCTCGCTCGTAACAGTCACAGGCAGCACCGCTGCAGCGAACGTGCAGTTTGATCGCCTGACGATGTTCGCGAAGCAGACGCCGTTCACGCTGGATCAATCGGTCAACGCATTCCTGCGCCTCAAGTCGCTTGGGCTGGACCCGAGCGAGCGGGCCATGAAGTCCTACGGCAACACCGCTGCGGCGATGGGCAAGGACATGATGATGATGATCGAGGCAGTGGCTGATGCCTCGACCGGCGAATTCGAGCGTCTGAAAGAGTTCGGCATCAAGGCGAAGTCCGAGGGCGACAATGTCACCTTCACGTTCCAGGGTGTGTCCACGACTGTGCGCAAGAGCGCAGCCGAGATCGAGGACTATCTCATGCAGATTGGTGAGGTGCAGTTCGCCGGCGCGATGGAGAACCAGATGCAGCGCCTGCCAGGCATGCTGTCGAATCTGGAAGACGCAGTCGATGGACTGTTCCGGAAGCTGGGCGACACCGGCGGCATCACCATCTTCGGCAGTGCGATCACGGCGGCAACCGCCGGCGTCGAGACGCTGACCGATAATACTGATCTGCTCTACACCGGCGTGGAGCTTCTTGCTGTTCTCATGGTGGGCCGTGTGGCGCCATCAATCATGGCTGTTGTCGCGGCAAAGCGATTGGCGATCGCTGAGTCCGCACGTTACCAATTGGCCCTCGCCAGCATGGCAGGCGTCTCTGCTACCGCTGCTGCGGGAATGACTGCATACAGCGCGGCCCTCGCGCTGGTGGGCGGGCCGATCGGCGCTGCTGTCCTGGCAGCCTACGGTCTCTGGCAGCTTGGTGATGCACTGCGCAAGTCACATGACGAGGCCAGGACGTTCACAGATTCGCTTCGCGACCAGCTCGAGGTCATGCAGCAGGTTGCCGACCACAGGACAAACGTTTATGTGGCCGGGCTCGGGCTGCAGGCAGACATGACGATGGAGGCGGTCAGCGCGCAGAACGCGCTCACCTATGTCACCAAGGGATTTGTCGGCCCCCTCGAGAAGATGACGCATCTGACAGAGGGGTTCGTCGGCCCGTTGCAGCAGACTTCGATCGAATTGGAGAACGCCACTGGCAAGGCTGCTGAGTACGTGCAGAAACTGCAAGAGCAGTACTCCGCCATGCAAATGTCAGAGCGTGCGGCTGCGATATACAACGCCGTGATGGAAGCAGGTTCTGAAGCGACTGCTGAGCAGATCGTCCAAGCGGCAACCTTGGCTGCGCAGATGTACGACTTGCGCCAGGCCAACGAGAAGGTCACTGACAAGGCGCAGGAGTACATCCAGACACTGCGAGAACAGTACAACGCGATGCAGATGCACGGCCGGGCCGCCGCGATCTACACGGCTGTGCAGCGAGCGGGGGCTGAGGCGACCGCGGAACAGATCGTTGAGGCCGCTAACCTGGCCGCCAAGTTGTACGACCTGGCAGAAGCGCAAGACGCCGCGGCCGGCGCAGCGAAGGATGGCGAGCGGGCAGCCAAGGAGCTTGGCAAGACGTCGTCACTCGCGGCCCGTGCGGCAGCGGACAGTTGGCAGCGAACACACGAGGCAATCACGGACATCTGGGAGCAGTCACTGGAGCCGGGAATCTCGTTCTTCGAAGCGCTGGAGGAGGCCGGCGTTCGAACAGCGAAGCGCATCCTCGCTGAGTTCGCCGCATTCAAGACCATGGATTTCCTGGGCATCAAGTCGCCATTCGGCTCGATGGCCTCATCTGGTGGCTCCTTGCTGAATGCGGCCATCGCCGGCAGTGGTGGGCTTGCTGGTGCCGGCGCCGGGTTCTTCCAGGGAATGTTCGGTGCAGGCCAGGCGGCTTCGTCTTTCATGGGCCCGCCTACTGCGGCCGCTTCTGCCGGCATGAATGTGGCGGCCCTTGCCAGCAACCCAGCCACCTGGGCCATTGCCGCCCTGGCTTTCGCCTCGCAGAACGATTTCTGGAAGGACCCAGACGGATACAAGCGCAGCTTCGCCGGCATGCTCACGGCGCCGACTCCTGGCGCGGCCGGCAGCACATTCGATGTGGAGGCCTTCGCCTCTGGCTTCAGGCCCACCGGGATCGCGCACAACGCATCACGCGATGCGGCCATGGAGAGCATCGAGGTCTACCGCAAGCTGGACGAGTCGCTGTTCGGCTTCATCGAGAAGCTGGATGGCTGGGTGGACATGAGCAACGCCACGCTGGCCGGCGTCGGCATGGATGGCCGGTTCGGCACGGCCGGCACGTTCATCGGCCGCGGTGGCAAGACCACCGAGGACGACATCGCCGCCATGGTCAACCTCTACGCGCAGCAGTTCGCTGCGCACGTGGAAGGCCTGGACGACTCGCTCCTGGAAGCGATCCGATCTGCTGGCAGCGCCGAGAAGATGATCGACCTGCTGAGCAAGGCGGTCGAGGAGCACGCGGAAGTGGCAGACGAAGCCGCGAAAGTCGCCAAGGCCCAGGTCGCCGTGGAAGAGCGCCTGATGCGCGAGCGCATGGATGGTGTCAACGCACTGTCCCAGCAGTTGCAGGCAGTGATGCAGATGCAGCGCACCGTGCAGATGGACATCTACTCGGCCATGGGCGCCACGCCGCTGTTCGGCTCTGACACCAACGGCCAGCTGCAGGCGCTGGAATACCAGCGCGATCTGATCCTGGGCAACCATGCGGCGCAGATGAAGGCCGAGGAAGAGCTGCACAAGCAGCGCCTGGGCTTCGCACAGTCGCTGGCCGAGTACGCCACGAACGTTCGCCTGGGGCAGTACAGCTCACTGGGCAGCGCAGGCAAGCTGGACGTCGCCCAGGGCAATTTCCGATCCTTGGCCACCCTCGCCCAAGGGGGCGACATGGACGCGCTCAAACGCCTCCAGGGGGCTGCTGATCAGTACATCACCGCAGCCGATGCGATGTTCGCGTCCAGCGCTGGCCGCAAGACCATCGTGGCTGAGGTGCTGGGCGTGCTGGATTCACTCTCCGGCCAGCTCGGCAGCGCAGAATTCGACCCCACCGCTGCCAACCAGGCGCTTCTCGCGCAGCTGCAGGCCCTCGATGTGCAGCTGGCGCAGATCAACTACGGCATCAACGACGCGATCATTGCCGAGCTGCGCAACATGAACCTGACGCTGGCCGATCTGACACCGAACATGCAGCAGAGCCTGTTCGGTGCGATCGAGCAGTGGATTGAGACGGCCATGCCTGGCGGCGAAGCCATGCTGCAGGCGCTGGGTGGCATCAAGGGCTCCGTCGACATGCTCCCGCTGGGGATCGGCAGCTACATGTCCCAAGCACTGGGCGCCATGATGCAGTCCATGCTGGCAGCCGGCAGCAGCCCGTCCTACATCGCCAACCGGATCCCGGCCGGCAGCATCACCGACAGCGCCGCGAACGCCTACCTGGCCGGCAACGGCTACGGGTCCACCGGCGACTACCGCACGAGCGACGCCGCCATCCGCGAGTACGTTGCCGGCTTCCAGGGCGCAGCAAGCAACATCGATGCGATCCGCCAGATCTATGCCGACGCCGTGTCCTCCGGGATTGGCTCAGGCCAGCTTGGAAACGCGCTGGGCTACAGCCAACAGCAGATCCATGACGCCCTGCGTGCTGCCGGCATCGACCCCACAGGCTTCGCAGAGGGCGGCATCAGCTCTGGCCCGCGTGCAGGTCACCTGGAGGTGCTGCACGGCACTGAGGCGGTGATCCCGCTCAGCGGCGGCCGAGGCGTGCCCGTGGATCTGCGCTCATCGATCGACATGCAGCCAGTGGTGCAGGAGCTGCGCTCAATGCGCGACGAGCTGCAGGCGCTGCGCAAGGTGGTGTTCGCTGATGCCCAGTTCAGCGGCCAGCAGCGCAGCAAGCAGTTGGCCGTGTCCGAGAAGATTGCCAGCAACCTGACCTCTGCAGGTGCGGGAGAGGGGAGCAGGAAGTATGCCCGCACCGCTTGAGCTGTATCGCGCCTGGGAACGTGAGTCGCCAGCGACGACTTGCCACGTTCTGATCATCGAGCGTGGCGATGGATCAGCGGCAAAGCGCCTCACGCTCACTGACAAGCCCTTCGTGGACAAGGGCGTCTCTGGCACCAGGTATCACCACACCTACCCGGCGCCCATCCAGTGCATCATCAGTGAGCTCGAAACCACCGAGAACAAGGATGGCGCCACGTTCGCGCCGGTACTGCTTGCCAATGGCGAAGGGCGGCTGGACGCGATCCTGGACGAAGTGATCGAGGATCAGCCCTTCGTGCTCTACCGCGGCGACACCCGCTGGTCATTTCTGGAAGAGGACTTCCCTGAGCGCTTCCTGCAGATCGGCAAGGGTGTGGTGGAGAAGGTGCGCTTCCTGGATGGGGGAGCACAGATCGAGCTGCAGCTCTCGCCGGCGCGTTACAACCTGGAGCAGACAGTTGGATTGGAAGAGGACGTCTATGGCGTCGGCATCCTCTACAACTGCCCCGTGGTGCTGGTCGATGCCCCGAACCTGAAATACCGCTGCAACACCGTGCGCTCCGATCCCACCTACTTCGAGGTGTTCGACAATGGCGTGCAGCTCACGCTCACGACCGACTATGTGATCGTCAACGAGACTTCGGCCTTGGTGGAAGATGCCGGCGGTGCGTTCTATGGCAAGTTCCAGCTTCTGGCGGCTCCTTCCGGCACGGTCACGGTGAATCAGAACTACACCACGGACGAGACAGAGGGCTTGGGCATCTGGCTGATGACCAGGGCGGTCAAGTCGTTCTTCTTCCCAAGCTACCCTGAGTACACCACGCGCACGTCGGTCTACTCGCAGATCAAGGCCTATGGCATCTGGTGGAAGCCCGATGGCACCGAGCTGTACGTCTGCGGCGTGAAGAACGGCGGGCACGAGCGCCACACCTCGCAGTACTCGCTCTCCAGTGCCTGGGATCTGAGCACCCTGTCCTACACGACGCAGCTGAGCCTGGTGCCGCAGATGGGCTCCAGCAACGGCACGCCGGCACCCAAGACGATCCAGATCAGCGATGACGGCACGCAGCTCTACGTGCTGAGCACCGCAGGGGTGTTCTTTCAGTATGAGCTGAGCACGCCCTGGGACCTCGACACAGGCACCTACGTCGCCACCTTCGACCTGGCCACAGTCGGCATCACCGATGAGTGCGAGGCCATGTACATCCACGACAACACTGTCTTCGTCGTGGAGGTTGACCAGGTCTATCGCTTGACCATGACGGCCGGGGACATCAGCACTCTCACTGGTCTGACATTCGCGCTCTCGCTCGAGGTGACGCTCGGTGCTGGCGTGGCCGTCTCAGCCATCGACTTCTCGGCGGACGGCAAGAAGTTCTACTACCTCGACGTCAGCCAGATGCTGATGATCAGGCAGCTCGATCTGCCAACCGCATGGGACCTGAGCGAGACAGTCAATCCAGAGCGATCGTTCTTCTACCAGTACTACAACATCACCATGCGCAATGCCGATCTGCTGTCGTTCCGCATGGCGACCGGTGGGGACAAGTTCTATACGCTGTACAACTACGGCTCCACGCTGTACACCGTCTCCGAATTCGACGGCATCACCGGTGCGGACCTTCCAGTTGACCTGGTGCGGATCAAGAACTTCGAGACCAAGCTCGGGGTCTACTACACCAGCGAGACGACCAAGGGCACTGTCCTCACTGACATGGCCACCAGCCTTGCCTGCGACTTCTACGTCTCGCGCAACGGTGTGTTCAGCCTGATCCAGGAGCGGGATCCTTCGGACGCATTCGATGATGGGGAGCTCGTGTTCCAGATCGCCCTGGGCGATTTCGTTGGCGCCCGCGGTGAGCACATTCGGCACATCGAGACGCTGCCTCCGATCTATCAGTTCTCGGTCTCCTACGGGCGCAACTTCAGCCCGCTGTCCGAGTCCGAGAGCGCAGGCTCGCTCACCACTGCGCAGAAGACAGCGCTGGCCACAGAAGAGTACTTCTCGAGCTTTCCCAACCCCAACACTGCGTTCGCAGACGCCCCGTCGCTCTCGATCTCGACCTTCTGCACCACAGCGACTGATGCGGGCGACGTCACCGCCGTGCGGGCCTACTTCAGATTCGAGCCGCGCTTCTACTTCGAGTTCGACACCAGGCTCTCCTGGTCAAGCCTGGTCGATCGCTTCGACGTTGGTCGGCTGGTCCAGATCGATGGCGATGTGAAGCACAGCCTGCTGCAGGACAATGACTACCTGCTGGTCACCTGCCGGCGCATCAACTGGACGAAGAACATGCAGACTCTCACGGTGGTCAAATGAGCGTGCCCGATCGCTTTCACATCAGCTGGCAGAACGACATCGCCGCCTTCACCCTGGCTGCAGACGTGGCGGCCGAGACGGCCTACCCGCTGACCAACATGCAGAACGCCGTGGCCAACATGCCCACGGTGATCGACATGACGGGCGAGACCACCGTTGCCATCACGTTCTCCAGTGCCACTGAGCGCTCTGCCACGTGCGCAGCGGTGCACAACCACACCTTGCCTGATGGCACCACGGTGCGCGTGCGGCTCTACCCGGACGAGTCCCAGGGCGGCACTGCAGTCTATGACTCAGGCGAGCAGGACGTGATGCACAACGTGCCCTTCGGCTCCGTGATCGCCGGCATCGATGCCATCGAGGGCAACTTCGAGGACATCGACCACATGAAGACGCACTTCTCGCTGTGGTTCGACACCGTCGAGTACAAGTCCGGCCGGATCGACATCACCAACGCCGGCGGCTTCACCAATGATCTGCTACAGATCGACAAGCTGTGGCTCGGGTTTGCCTACTGCCCGAGCCTGGGCCCTGCGCGCGGGTTCGGCTCTGCGCTCATCGATGACTCCGAGCACCAGCGCAAGCCAGGCGGTGGCATGGAGACGGTGCAGGGAGACGTCAGGCGCAGCCTCAGCCTGCAGTTCGGCTTCGTGCAGAACTCCGAGCGACACGTGCTCAGGAACATCCTGGATCGCGCGAAGAAGGGCGGCGATCTGCTGCTGACCATGGATCCGA
>JACCEA012412193.1_pt1 | contig 40312 bp, 30 predicted proteins | sample 7449851 | NCBI WGS metagenome assembly JACCEA01 (sample SAMN15323453, study PRJNA562643) | freshwater metagenome | isolation source: river surface water | place: USA:Blue River Watershed | collected 2017-08-18 | reverse complement strand
CCATAACGTTCGCCCAGTAATTGGAAGGCTTGCTGGAGTAAATTTTCCGAATTGTAAGCTAAAGGGCCGATATGCACTGGTTGATGGCGAGCGACTAAGGCTGGCATGAGCTTGAGCTGGCCATCGGGTTGCCGAGTCGGTAATTGAATCACATAGCTAAATGCCGGATGTTGGCCATTGACCAAAACATCAGGCTGCGGCAAAAGCGGCAACTGCACGCCCATCTCTAATTGCACGGCAGATGCTTGCGGCTGCTCAGGGGTGAAGTTTGTGCTCGCGGTTCTGCCCGTTACAAACAAGCGAGGCGTGTGTTGTAAAAACTGCAAGACCGTTGCGCGATCGCTCAGGGCGATGTCTTGGGTTTGTAGCCAGCCACGATAATGGTCGGTAATAACAAACGCCCATTGTTGATCGCGACTCAGATGTAAGATTTGCAGCCATTGCCCCACAAACACTGCAGTTTCTTGCAAGCGGTCTAAATCCGCATTTAAATCAGCTGATAGCAAAGGCGTTTGCGTTGGAAAGCGTCGAATGTCAGTACGCTTGGTCACTAAACCCCAGCGAGCACTTGTTTGTTGAGGCAGCGTTTCAAGTGCCATCTGCTGTTGCCAATCGTGATAATCTTTTGCACTGACAGGTCGGCCATCTGCAAAAAAACGCGGCGCTTTGGGGATTGCACTGGCTTTCTCTATGATTGCACGAACAGCTAGGTCGCTGTATTGTATTGGTAATTGCTCCGGCTCTTGAATAAGACTCGCTAGGCGAAGTTGCTGCTGCCATTGTTGTTGCGACTTGGCTGCTAATAATAATTGCCTTGGCTGCTTGTGTTGGCTTTGCCAATAATTCAGGTCGAGCTTTTCCGCGGTGAGTTGCGGGATTGGCAATGCCTGCTTTGCATTCACAGGCGCAGCTATAAGAAACACTGCGAAAACGATCATACTCCACAGAAGCAACTCCAACCAAGACATTGGGTGGTTCTGGGGCCAAACAACATTTTTCACCGGCAACTCAGCTTGGTTAAGGAACATTCGTGTTGAGTATACAAAGCCTCTGGCAAAAATCCTATGGTGCTCTGCTGTTGCTGGGGTGCAGTTTGTCGCTGATCCCAAGCGTGCAAGCGGTGATCCCTGGTGAAAGTTTACAATTGGTGGTGGTGACCACCGATAGTTGGGAGAGTACCGAAGGGCAATTGCAAACCTTTAGTCGGACCGAAGACGGCCTTTGGCAAGCAGCCCCAGTGCAAAGTTCGGTGATTTTAGGTCGAGCAGGCCTTGCCTGGGGAATTGGCCTTCATCCATTGCAAGCTGGTCAACAAAAACTCGAAGGGGATGGGAAGGCGCCTGCTGGTTTATTTCGTTTGAGCGGGAGTTTTGGGGCAGAACCCAGCGGCCCCGGGGCAATGCCTTATTTACCCATGAAAAAAAATCACTATTGCATCGATGTGCCCAATTCGCCACTCTACAATCACATTATTGATGTCACCAAATACCCCAAAGCAATGAGTAAGGGGACGACGGAGCCTATGCGCCGCGATCTGATGGACAAGCCGGACGATAGCTATCGGTTAGGGCTGTTTATTGATCACAATCCTGGAAACCAACCGGGGGCTGGTAGCTGTATCTTCATGCATCAGCAAGCTGAGGGGAAAACAACAACCGCCGGATGTACCGCATTAGCGCCCAGCGAGTTGGCGAATTTATTCCAATGGTTAAATCCTGAATCCCGACCTGTTTATTTGTTGTTGCCTAAAAAGGAATATTTGGCGCTACAAGCCAGTTGGCACTTACCGGCCCTCAGCCCATGAAAGCAGGGATCGGGCTTTTGTTATTGGCACTGACAGGATGTGCCAATAAACCCTTATTGCCTGATGTACAAACAGATATCGAAGCTGCGGGTTTAAAACCTTCCGAAGTAGCTATTAGTATTGTGCCGTTAAACACAGCGCCTTTGAGTGGCAGAGCTGATGTACAAGGCTTTGGCACTTCAAAGGACAGAACTAACGACATCACTGAAATCCCCCCCTTGCATTATCGCGCGGATGCTCTGATGCAGCCTGCCTCTATCATGAAAGTAGTGACCAGCAGCGCCGCATTGGCCAATTTAGGACTGCGTTGGCATGGAGAAACGCAATTGTTGGTGGCGGAAAGTGATTTGGCTAATATGGCAACTGGCCAACTAACAGCTCCGTTGGTTTTGCGGGGGCTGGCTGATTACGATTTGAATTATGGTGACCTTGCTGAATTATTGCTGCAATTGCGAGCGCGTGGTGTGACGCATTTAGCAGGGGGAGTCATAGTTGATAACTTTTTATTCGCGCCAATGCCCAGTGATGAAGATCGGGAGCCATTTGATGAAGCCCCACAAGCTTATTACAACTATCAACCTGACGCCCTTCCACTTGCTCGCAATATGTTGCAAATTCGCATTGATAGCCGCGGCACAACCAAGCCTGAGTTGACACTCATACCAACCTGGCAAGGTCTGGTACTAGATAATCAACTGCGGTTGAGCCAAGGCGCATGCGAGGATGCAAGTACCAATGGATGGCAATGGCAAGTGAGTCAGCGTGAGATTGGACAGCCATACTTTGAACGTGGACAGCCACTCTTTCAATACTTTGAACGTGGACAGCCACTCTTTCAAAGCAAAGATGGACAGCCACAATTCATTCTCACTGTGCGAGGTGATTTTCCCCGAAACTGTTTGCTTGAGCGTTATCAAATGGTTTTGCCACGGCAGCTCAATCTTGAACTTGCTTTACGCTCTCTTTGGCAGCAATTAGGGGGAACTTGGCAGGGCCCTCTGCGTTATGGTGATGCACCTGCAGCTTACCAAGTGCTTGTTAGCCATCACAGCAGACCATTACCGCAGCTTGTACAGCAAATGAATAAAATCTCAGATAATGGGCTCGCTCAATTAGTGTTTCAGCGCCTTGCCGATCCAAGTGCACAAGCGCGCCAACTCAGCTTAGCTGCAGCAGAACAGCAAGTGCTCGATTGGTTAGCAAGTCAGCATGTGAGTACAGAAGGCATGGTACTGGACAATGGCTCAGGGTTGTCGCGCAGCGCTCGGTTATCGACTTCGCAATTAGCCGCATTGTTGCAAGCCAATTGGCGCCAACCATGGATTTATGAATTTATCGCAAGCCTGCCACTGGCTGGGCAAGATGGCACAATTCGTCAGCGATTTGCTCAAAGTGTAGTGCTCAACCAAGCGCGTTTGAAAACAGGCACTTTAAACAATGTCACCGCAATTGCGGGCTATGTATGGGATAAACAGCAACGGCCTTATGTATTTGTTGCGATGGTCAATGCTGAAAATGCTCAGAGCGCAGGACGTCAGCTGATTAATCGTTGGTTAGAGCAATTAGTGCAGCGGGAGCAGTAGCAGTTAATCATGGGTATTAAGCAATCAATAGCAGTATTGAGGAATCGATGGAAGCCCTAGGTGTAGTGCAATTTTGGACCTTTTTAGCTGGCGTCATCGTGATCATTTTAATGCCTGGGCCCAACAGTTTATTTGTCTTGAAGACAGCCATGAGCCATGGCCACCGCCCAGCATGGTTTGCCTTATTGGCAGTATTGCTTGGCGATGGCATGCTCATTTTGTTGTCTTATCTTGGCGTGGCTTCGATATTGCTGACATCGCCAGAGCTATTTCGGATTTTACGTTATTTGGGCGCTGGTTATTTGCTTTATATGGGGCTCATGCTGCTGTGGAGTATAAGGGGATTGATGTGTTCGTGGCTGTCTCGGTTTGCAGTTAGAGCTTCAGATGCCTCCGATGCTAGCAACCCAGCGGCTGCAGTCACCGGAGTTTCATTGAGTTCAGAGGTTGTGGCCCTTGGTGAAACTGAAGAAATGACAACTCGTAAAGCGTTGAACCCCGAGGCTGCTGCGCTTCGAGCTTTTCAAAAAGCGCTGTTGCTGAGTTTAACCAATCCCAAAGCCATCCTGTTCTTGATGTCATTTTTTATCCAGTTTATCGATAGTCAGTTTGCCCCGAGTTGGCTGCCGTATTTAGTATTGGCCGTGGTGTTGGAAATCATCAGTTTGTTATATTTAGCCTGTTTAATTTATGCGGGCGGAAAATTGGCGAGCTTTTTTCGAGAAAAAGTTTGGGCACAGCACTTTGGTAATTTGTTACTTGGGGTTTTATTCACCGGTTTTGCTGTGAAGTTAGTGCTGAGCTCGTAAGTGTTGATCCAATGAGTAGAGATGGCTCGGTTGGGAATTAGGTTCTGATGATGCTGAGACTGTCTCGTTCAGCCCACAATTGCTGTTCCAACGATTGTAAATGTTGTTCGTGTTGCCTTGCTTTTTGGAGTGCTAGCTCTGCACTGATTTCATCAAACTGACAACTATCGCCAGGCAGTGCTTGCGCTAACAATGCTTGTGATTGTCGACAGATAGCGCCCAGTTTCGGGTATCCCCCCATCGTTTGATGATCGCGAAGCATGACAATAGGTTGCCCGTCGGGCGGTAATTGCACTGCTCCAACCCATAATCCTTCCGAGACCATATTCAATGCTGGCATGACTAAAGCTTGGCCTTGTAACCTCACTCCCATGCGGTCACTGGCGGGGTTGACGGTGAAGATTTGATTGAAAAAACTCGGCAATACTTGTTGGCACTGTTCGGCTTGAGCGCCTAAAACTAGCGCTAAGCGGCGAAACCGTCGATGTCGATAATGGTAATCATAAGGCAATGAAAGGGCTTGCTGGCAATGACTTGCTTGGATAGGTAATACTTGCCCAACAATCAGCGGCTGCCCAGTCGTTTGATTTAATTGTTCACGCAGGACCATGGCTCGGCTGCCCAATACAACTGGAGTTTGGACGCCGCCATGTACAGCTAAGTAACAGCGAGCGCCTTGATTTGGTGAAAATCCGATGCTGAATTGATCCCCAGCTTGCAATTGGATCCGGCTGTAGCGCGGTACCGACACGCCATTTTTGAATAATGGCCAATTTGCACCAGTGACAGCCACGCAACAAGGTTGCAGGGCTTGTACCCGAAACCCGCCTAAGGGGATTTCTAATACTGCGGCAGATTTTTGGTGTTTAATTGCAGCATTTTCGGGAGTGTTGCTGTTGGAAACATTCCCGACTAAGGCATTGGCTATACGTGCAGCAGTGGAATCAAGCCAGCCACCTTGGGTGATCCCTACAGCCGCATAACCAAAGCGGCCAGCGTCTTGAACTTGGACCAAGCTATTACATTGCTCGATGAGTAAGCCGGCATGAGCAGTTTGCAGTTGAGGTTTGTTAGCGGAGGCTGTCTTCATTCCGTAGTCTTCATGTTATTTAACTTCCTTCGTGTTCATTTTGGGCGTTGTTCCTTGGCATCAAAAGTGGCTGTCCTGATTTTGCTGTTCTTGACATGAATTGGCTGTCCTAGTTTTGGCCTTTTAAGATTTTGTGGCTGTCCTCGGTTAGAATTTAGGATTTGTTCTTGTTTATATTCAGACCTTGTTTTTATGGCCAGCCATGATTAACGATCATTAAGCAAAGCCATCTTTTTTTAGTTACCCGTAGTAACTTGAAGTCGTACCAAGCTCTACTTGTGGCTCAAATACACGCCAAGCTTCATCATTTCCGCCTAAACGAAGAAACTCTGCTCGCTCGATCGCAGCAAATTGCACCCAATCACCAACTTCAACGGGCATCATTGGGGATGCGGTTAAAGAAAACATCGGCAGCGGGCAATTGCCGACGATATTCCAACCTCCAGGTGAAGACTTTGGATAAACCGCAGTCTGTGAACCAGCAATTCCGACACTCCCTGCAGGGACTTTGGTTCGAGGAGTTGATAAGCGAGGGCTAGCTATAGCTGTCTCAACATGGCCAAGATATGCAAAGCCCGGCGCAAAACCGATGGCATGAACCTGATAGCGTTGTTTGCTGTGTAAGTGGATCACTTCCGCGATGCTTAAATGACGCAGGAGGGCGATTCGAGCCAAATCGGGGCCAAAACGTTCATCATAAAAACAGGGAAGGGTCACTAGTTTGCCTTGTTGCTCAGGGCTGGCCATTTTTTGCGGCCAAATAGCAGCGATACTTTGATAAACTTCGTCTGCGTCGTATTTCAAAAAATTGAAAACAATTAATAATGTCGTTGCAGCAGGAATTAAATCGATCAACCAATCCCCCGCATGGGCTCTTATTAAACGCGCGGCGAATTGCACCTGCGCCACACTTTCTATGCTGGCTTCTTTGGCAAAAATCCAGCACATCGTTTGTTCGCCATGTACTTGCAGGTGGATCGGAGGCAATGCAAGTTCTGCAGTCAGTTGAGCAGAAACATGAGGCGAATCTAGGCTTCCTGCATCGTTGTTGGTTGACATGAGCTATTACTCCTTTCACCGATTCCGCGCTGCAATTCACCCTAAACCCAGTTATAGTGGCAACATCGCAATTGAGGGATATTGCATCGATGATACGTCAAATCAGAGCGCTCTGCCTACTCGCGTGTGGGGTGACATTAGCGAGCTGTAGTATGCAGGCTAGTTATCTGAATCAATCCGAATTTGGATCTGACTTTGTGGTCAGCCAACAACATCAATCACAAAATCATAATCAACGCATCCGTATGGTGGTACTGCATTACACCACAGGTGATTGGGCGCAATCGCTGCAAGTGTTGACCACGCCGAGTGAAAATCCAGTGAGCGCACATTATCTGATCCCTGAACGGTCGGACGCGAGCTACCCTGCAACTGAGCCACTCAAGGTTTATCAATTGGTTAGCGAGCAACAACGAGCTTGGCATGCTGGGATGAGTTTTTGGCAAGGCCAACAAAACTTGAATGATCAATCGATTGGGATTGAGTTGGTCAATCGGAGTCGCTGCGTGGATGAGGTGATGCCTCTTTGTTTCACCCCAGATTTTGATCCTGCACAGCTAGAGTTATTAGCGCAATTATTAAAGGATATTTTGGCGAGACATCCTGAAATTAGCCCAACCCATATTGTCGGCCACAGTGATATTTCACCCCAACGTAAACAAGATCCTGGCCCACGTTTTCCTTGGCAATGGCTGGCGCGCCAAGGCATTGGTGCTTGGTATGATGAAGCAACTGTCGAGAAATATTGGCAGCAATTGCCTGAATCTGTACCTCTTCTGAGCATACAACAAGCCTTACGCGCTTATGGTTATGGTATTGCGGTGACGGGTGAATTTGATGAACAAACAACACTGTATTTGAGGGCTTTTCAGCAGCATTTCGTTCCTGACTTAGTTAGTGGCAATCCAGATCGAAAAACCTTAGCGATTTTGTTTGCGTTGGTTGAGAAATATCAACCGCAGGAGTTACCGAGTTTGTTGAGGGGCAGAATTAAACAAGGCCAATTAGATATCAATTAAATATGGCCACCCACTAATTGAATATGGCTACCCACAATTTAAAAAATGGCTGCCCTTGATTCACTCAATTTAAAAAATGGCTGCCCTTGATTCACTGCAGCCCTTAGCCCTTGATTCATTGAAAAGTGAAACAATATTGCTGCTATGGGATGTAATGTCAGAATTTTCTGAGTAAATTCAGCTTGATGAAGGGATTTGATTTTTCTAACTTCGAGACTTTTGCATACTGATACCATAAGCTCCAACGCCAGATCTTTGATCAGCGTTGATTTTTGGAAATACTAGTGCAGTTTTTACCAGGTTAAGAATTCACTATCCAAAACATCGTCGGCAGTTGTGAATACCTTGCAGCCATTTTTGGCCAATCGCTTGGCAGAACTTTTCAATCGCAGCAGAATGGCCTATTACTTGCCGAAAATCGGCCTCGAGCTTTTGGCAATTTTGCAACCAGTTGCCTTGTTCGATGCCAAGCCTAGTCAAAATTGGTGGTGCAGTATCACTGATTGCACCGCGTTTATCCGGTCGAATTTGTCGTCCAGTCCAATCGACAAGCTCAATATAATCAGCAAGATGCATGGGGATGCACGGCTCAGTTGCAAGGCCTTTACCATCTATAAAAGGCATCAATTTGCCATGAAAAGCGCATCTTACATCCGTCGCTAAGTTCCGCTCAGAAATCCGCTCGGCAATGCTGGTAAAGGCAGAGCTTTCCGGTGTTTCAGCAATTTTTGCTCGAATAGGGTTTAAATCGATATAAACCATGGTGTTAATAAGGGCGGCTTCATCCAAAATCGCTTGTGATTTAAAGCGTCCTTCCCAAAATCTGCCAGTGCACTTGTCTTCAAAATTAGCACATCTCGCGATATGTTCGTTCAAACAGCGCATAAACCAGCTGATACTGGTTAAGCGCTCACGATAATTTTCAATCATGCGTTCTGCGGCTTGGATATCTTCGAGATCCAGCAAATTACCGGCTAGATATTGTTTCATCAAATCAGGCGCTTGGAACAACATACTCCAGTGTTCGAAGATTTCTGAAGCTGTCCAAGCTGCTGATTTATCGAGATTAACTCTTACCAACACATGATAGTGATTCGTCATGATGGCATAGGAAGCCACATCAATTGCGAACATTTCAGTGAGTAATCGCAGTCGTTCTACAATCCATTCACGTCGATGCTCAAAGTTATAACCATCGATTTCGCCACACAAGAATGAACGACGCACGCAGCGGTAAGTTAAGTGATAGTAAGGAGTTTCGCTCAAGGCGATTTGCTTGCAACGAGGTTTTGGCATGATGTCATCCTGACAAATTTTCCATGGGCTTTAACTGTGGTTGCAAAAATGTTAAATATCAAGGTGTGTATTTAAGTTTAAAAAATAGGTGGCTGTCCTTTTTCAAGAAAATTAATGATTAAGATTATTTTCCATAAAAAAGCCAGTCTGGTGACCAAACTGGCTGTAGGATGAACATCAGACTGCTGCTCTCGCTCGATTTCAAAAACTCGAAAGCTTAGCAAGCAGGAACTAATAATTACGCTGTGATCAGCATGTACGCAACGATCCCAATCAAAACAGGGGATACGACCGCTGCAAATAAACGGAAAGCATGTACAAAATGCGCATGCACTTCGTCGGCCAATACGGTTTTAATTGCTGGCCAAATGCGCCAACCAACAAACACTGCTGCAAACATGCCGCCTAAAGGCATCAATAAGTTTGATGCAACAAAATCCATTAAATCAAATGGAGTTTTGCCGAAGACTTTCAGATCTTCACTCATGCTCCCAAACGATAATGCCGCGGGAATACAGAGTAAAATATAGTTGCTGATGCTGACGATTAAAGTGGCTGTCCTACGCTCAAACCGATACTCATCAATTAAAAATGCCACCGCAGGTTCTAAGATTGAAATCGATGAGGTAACCGCTGCAAATAGCAGTAATGAGAAGAAAATCAATGCCAGAAGCTGTCCGCCTGCCATTTGCGCAAAGAGTGCAGGCATGGTGATAAAGGTTAAGCCTGGGCCTGCTGCAGGATCTACATGGAAGGCAAAAACTGCAGGCAGTATCATAAGGCCTGCTAAAACACTCGCCATTGTCGCTAAAAATGCAATCCATAAACCTGCACTGACCACTTTGGTTTCTGAGCCTAAATACGAACCATAAGCAATCATTAATCCTGCGCCGACCGACAACGAAAACACTGCTAAACCTAGAGCATCCAGTACCATTTTTAACGAGAGTTTGCTCCAATCAGGCGTAATAAAATACATAACACCTTCCACCGCACCAGGAAGAGTCAAACTGCGATAAACCATAAACAACATCAGAATAAACAAGGCAGGCATTAATATTTTGCAGATCCGTTCAATTCCAGATTGAACCCCAGCAATAACAATTGCCGCAGTAATAGCCATAAATCCAAAGGTGTAAATTAGAGAGGCCTTTGGATCCGCAATAAAATGAGTGAATGTATCACTAAGCACTTTGGCATCTGTGGTCAGGATATCTCCCTTCATCGCTTCCACTATATAAGCGATGGTCCAGCCACCCACCACACAGTAAAAACCTAAAATCAAATAGACGCAGAGAACAGAAATCCAGCCCGCAATATGCCATTGGCCCTTACCTAATGCGCGATAGGCTGAAGTTGCAGATTTCTTAGCACTGCGGCCAATTAACATTTCCGCTAGCATCATTACGACACCCACCGAAAAGACACAAGCCAAATACACTAATAAAAAGACACCGCCGCCGTTAGCGCCGGCAACGTAAGGGAATTTCCAAATGGCGCCAAGGCCTACTGCTGAACCCGCTGCGGCTAAAATAAAGCCGATACGAGAGCCCCAGTTGCCGCGCTCTGATGTGGTGTGAGTCATATGTTCTCGCCGAATTTTGATAGTTTTAATTGTTTTAAGCAGCAGCAATGTAGTGGAATTTCGCGGTGAAAAGCAACCAAAAAAGTTGAATGTCGGACCATCGGAGTTAAAAGTCTGTAAAAGGAAGCTTAAATTTGTGCCATTTAATATTGGTTTCGGCGATTACATTGAGTGAAATATTCTCATGAGCAGTGACTTTATTGAACCGACTGCTCTCTTTACGTTCTTTTGTTCCATTTGGGTGGCTGTCCTCTTTTGCTCTTCGTCCTCTTTTGCTTCTGGTGGCTGTCCTTTCTTTTTTCAAAGATGACAACTACATTAAAACAGTGAGATGGCACAAGGATTAAAACATGGTGTTTCTTCGGTTCGTTTTAACTTGTTGGTTTTGTTTGGTCACAACCAGTGCGTTTGCGACCACACGTCTTACTATCTATGCCTATCATCAAGCGCCGCCATTTATCATCAATGCCGATACTGAAACGGGTCTTAACTACGATATTGTCAGAGAACTCACAAAACTGTTGGATGATAAGTATCAATTGGACCTGCAAATTATCAGTCGTCCAGAATTAAATGCGAGGTTAGCAGCAGATCTGCCAACCATGGTGCTGTGGGCGAATCCCGCGTGGTTTCAAGCCAAGGAGAAACCCTATCATTGGAGCCCTGCACTTTTTGTCGACCGTGAAATTTTTGTGAGTCCCTATGATGTCGAGCTAAAAATAGAGCAACTCACTGATTTAAAGGATAAAGTGGTTGGCGGTATACAGGGGTATAAATATCCAGGGGTTGATGAGTTAATTACTGATAATCAAGTTAAAAGAATTGACTCGAGTAGTGATAAGGAAAATTTAGGGCGATTATTGGATAAATCGGTCGACTTGATAGTCATCACCCGTTCGAGTTTCTTATATTACGGTCGGCAACAGCAGTTTTTGGGGAAAATGAAAGTGGTTGGTCAACCTTACCCCAGTTATAAAAGGCAAATCCTGATCACCCAACATTACACCGAGCTGTTGCCCGTACTTGAGCAGGCATTTAATAAGCTCAATAAACAACCCGGCTGGAAGGCGCGTCTGGAATTATACGGCTTAAAATCGCAGTAACTTGCTGTCTATGTTGTCTGCTCGTACACTAAGCGCTGATTTTCGGAAGGACTTGTGATGCGTTTAGATAAATTTATCTGTGATTGTACTGGCTTAACGCGAAGTCAGGCTGGCAAATTAATCCGCCAAGGGTTGGTGACGGTCAATCAACAATTGTGCAAACAACCGGCGACTCAAGTCGATACAGTGGATATAGTTACCCTTGAAGACGAAGAACTGCAATTAATTGGCTTACGCTATTTTGTGATGAATAAGCCCGCAGGTTATGTTTGTTCCACTGACGATCCGGATCACAATACAATCTTTCATTTAATGGATGAACCCCTGCTCGAACGTCTGCATACCGTTGGGCGCCTCGACTTGGACACCACCGGCATTCTGCTGATCACTGATGATGGACAATGGTCGCATCGCATCAGTTCACCCAAGCATGAATGTGCTAAAACCTATCGTGCTTGGTTGGCAGATCCTGTGCCTGAAAGTGCCATCGCGCAATTTGCTGAAGGCATAATGTTGCGGGGTGAAAAATTGCCGACTAAACCCGCAGAATTGGTCATTGTGACACCGCACGAGTGTTTGCTGACGATCCATGAAGGTCGTTATCACCAAGTGAAGCGAATGTTTGCAGCGATTGGCAACAAAGTTGAACAGTTACACCGTGAACAAATTGGCCCTTTGCTGTTAGACGCCAACTTAGCCGAAGGCGAATATCGGTTACTCACCCCTGAAGAAATTGCAGCATTTTAAAAATCGCTGCAATTTTGCAATGCAATTTTTTCTTGAATTCTTTGCATAATCAATAGCTTTTGCTAGCTTCAACACTGTGATTACTGCCGATAATCTCAAATTTTTTGAACCATAACGGCGCTATTGTGACGCTACACTCGCGCTGTTCTTGTCGAATTTCGTTCAGGGTTCGTGCAAATTGGGGCGCTTAGCTGTTTCGCTTCCTTATTAGAACTTACTAATATATACTTATATCAACAAATTCTAATTTAATGTGCTAGGAGTCTGTTATGCGTCAGTTCACGCTGGTTACAAGCCTATATTTAGGATTGGTGAGTGCTTTCGCTCCAATTGCTGTTGCCAATCCTTGGGTTGCAGTCGAAGCAAAACCTCAACCGCAATGGTTAGAACTCAGCAGTTTGGTGGAGGCTGTCTCACAAGCCACGGTTTCAGCGCAAACGTCAGGACGAATTGTTGAGCTGCCTTTCGATGTGAATGACTTGGTACCGCAAGGTGCTGTGATAGTTCGCTTCACTGATACGGAACAAAAAGCGCGGCTGCAAAGAGCACAAGCTGCAATGACCGAGGCGAAGAGTCGCTTCGATGAGCAGCAAAAAGAATTAGTTCGGGTACGGGACATCCACAGTAAAGGCTTAGTGGCAAAAGCAGCATTAGATGTGGCTGAAGCCAACTTCAAAGCGGCGCAAGCGCGGCAAGAACAAGCGATTGCAGCCGTTGCCGAAGCCCAAGAGCAATTAGAACAAACCGTCGTCCGTGCACCTTACACCGGCATTTTGCAGGAACGTTATGTTGAAATTGGGGAGTTAGCTGTGCCAGGGAAGCCTTTATTAAAAGGGCTGAGTCTTGAGCATCTTCGCTTAGTTGCCCAAGTACCACAAACGCAGTTGCAAGCCGTGCGGCAAATGAATGCAGCCCAAATAGTCCTCCATACCGGTGAACGTATCGCACTGGCCGAACCTAAACCAATCCTCGCCCCACAGGCGAATAGCCTAAGCCATAGTTTTCAGTTACGTTTGAATTTACCAAAAGCCGATTACAGCGCAACGGGGTTATTGCCGGGCAGTTGGCAGAAGCTTCAGCTACAAACGGGTGTAGCCCCTGAAATTTGGATCAGTAAAGCCGCTGTGATTTGGCGGGGCGAACTCAGCATGGTGTACTTGAAGCAAGGCAATTCAGTGGTATTGCAGCCAGTGCGCGTTCAACCAATTGCAGATGGACAATATCGTGTGCTCAGTGGTCTCAGTGCCGGCGTTGAAATTGCTGCGGATGCGAAAGCAGTGCTGAAGAGTGAACGCCAAGCGAAATCTAATGGTTCTTAAATGGGGGCGGCACAATGAAATTAGGTATTTCGGGTCGCTTAGCAGCGTACTTTAAAGAAAATCAAATCACGCCATTGTTGGCTTTGGTTGGTTTTTTATTAGGTTTGTTTGCGGTATTCGTCACGCCACGAGAAGAAGAACCGCAGATTGAAGTCACTTTTGCCAACGTGTTCATTCCTTATGCCGGCGCATCTGCCGCGATGGTTGAACAACAAGTCGCCATTCCAGCAGAAAAAATTATTGCGGAGATTTCAGGCGTTGAGCATGTGTATTCAATGTCCGAGCCAGGTCGCGCAATTTTAACCGTCCAGTTTAAAGTAGGTGAGGTACGCACGGATGCTTTAGTGCGTTTATACAATGCATTTTATGCCAAAGCAGACTGGCAGCCGGTGAATAGTGGCATTGGTCCGGTGTTGATTAAGCCCAAAGGAATTGATGATGTGCCGGTGTTTGCCGTGACTTTGTGGAGTGAAGATCCAGCCGTCACGCCTGCGCAATTGCAAGCGGCCGCCAAAGGATTAGAAGAGCAGTTACAGCAAGTCCCGGGTTCGCGGGATGTCTACAGCATTGGTGGCGCCAGTAAGCAGGTATTGATCCGACTGAACCCTGCTCAGTTACAAGCTTATGGTTTGAGTCTCAGCCAAGTTCGTGCTGCATTGTTACAAAGTAATAGCCAAAGCCAATCAATGGCACTGCTTGCTCCGGAGCAGCAAATCCAGTTGCATGCGGGGTCTTTTCTAAGTTCGGCCGAACAAGTGGGCAATTTAATTGTGGCTGTCCAACAAGATCCACAAAATGTGGCTGTCCAACAAAATTCGCGGACACAAGGGCAACTAAAACCGGTTTACTTAAAAGATGTCGCAACGATTGAGTATGGCAATGCAGAGCCGAATCATTATGTGAACCATTTTGTGCAAAATGCGCAAGGTCATTTGGTGCAAAGTTCTGCGGTCACTGTGGTCGTAGCGAAACAACCGGGTAAAAATGCGGTTGATGTAAGTGCCGCACTGAATGCGAAATTGGCCGATCTCCAGCACAGTTATTTGGCCGATAACATCAAAGTAGCAGTGAGTCGCAACTATGGTGAAACCGCCAAAGACAAAGCGGATACCCTGATCCATAAACTGATGTTTGCTACGTTATCCGTTGTGTTACTGGTGGGCTTTGCCCTCGGTTGGCGCGAAGCTTTTGTCGTGGGCATGGCCGTCATTATCACCTTGGCGCTGACTTTATTTGCGTCCTGGGCGTACGGCTTTACCTTAAACCGCGTGTCTTTGTTTGCGCTGATTTTTTCGATTGGAATTTTGGTTGATGATGCGATTGTTGTGGTGGAAAACCTTCACCGGCATTGGTTATTAGACCAAAAACCACTGCGCGATGCGGTGCCGCTAGCGGTCGAAGAAGTGGGCGGTCCTACAATTTTGGCAACCTTTACCGTCATTGCCGCTTTGTTACCAATGGCCTTTGTCAGTGGCTTGATGGGGCCTTATATGAGTCCAATTCCACTGAATGCTTCGATGGGTATGCTGATTTCATTATTGGTTGCTTTCATGCTTACCCCTTGGTTGTTTTTGCGAATGTTTGGTCATAGAGCACCCAGCGCAGGTGCACATAGTCATGGCGATGAGAAACTGAAGCGTTGGTTTGCCCGCTTGATGCAGCCATTTTTGGCAAAACAACAAGGTCGCCGTAATCGCGTCAAGTTGCTGTTTGGCTTACTCGGCGCAATTGGCTTATCCGTGTTATTAGTTACTACTGAGCATGTAGTCCTGAAAATGCTGCCCTTTGACAACAAATCTGAATTCCAAGTGGTGGTCGATTTACCTGAAGGCAGCACTTTAGAACAAACCCAAGCGGTGTTGAATGAAGTGGCGAGTGTGCTGTTGCAAGAGCCTGAAGTGACGCACGCGCAAACCTATGCAGGCAGCGCAGCACCAATTAATTTCAATGGCTTAGTGCGACAATATTACTTGCGGCAATATCCTTGGATGGGCGATGTGCAAGTGAATTTGGTCGATCGTCATCAACGTGATGAACAATCTCATGCGATTGCGCTGCGTGTGCGTCCAGCGTTGGCGGCGATTGCCAAACGGACCGGTGCCAGTGTGAAATTGGTTGAGGTGCCACCTGGTCCGCCCGTGATGGCGCCGTTGGTGGCTGAGGTGTATGGCCCCGATTACCCAACACAACTGGCAGCAGCCACGCAGCTTAGCAACACTTTTGCCAGTGTCGCGGATATCGTTGATGTGGATACCACAGTGGAGGCCGCACAACCTCGCTGGCAACTGATTGCAGATCAGCAAAAAGCGGCATTATTAGGGGTGTCCGTTACTGATATTACTCAGAATATCCAGTTAGCCCTCAATGGTGATCATGCCGGTTTCTTACAAGAGGAAACCAGCCGCACACCTGTGCCGCTGATGCTCAAATTGGCTGAAAGTGATGCGGTCGACTGGGCAAAGCTCGCGATGTTGCCGATCACCAATCGTTTCGGTGAACAAATTGCTTTGGCTGAAGTGACGCGAAAAATCGAAACTATGCGAGAAAATACGATATACCGTAAAGATTTGCGCCCTGTGGTCTTCGTGACTGCCGATTTAGCGGGAGGTTTGGATAGTCCGTTATACGGCATGTTAAGTATCAAAGCGGTATTGGCAGACCAGTTTGAACAATTTATGTTCAGCGCACCGAGTCATAGCGATACTTTAAGCTTGAAGTGGGATGGCGAGTGGCAAATCACTTATGAAACTTTCCGTGACATGGGGATTGCTTATGGCGTTGGTCTCATCATGATTTATTTGCTGGTGGTGGCACAGTTCAAATCGTATGGCGTGCCGTTGATTATTATGGCGCCAATACCGCTGACCATCATCGGCATCATGCCAGGCCATTGGTTATTGGATACCCAGTTTACCGCCACGTCGATGATTGGCATGATTGCGCTGGCAGGCATCATTGTTCGCAACTCCATTTTGCTGGTGGATTCAATCCAACAACAAGTGGCGCATGGGTTCGCCTTAGAAAGGGCGGTGATCCATGCTTCTGCCGTTCGTGCGCGTCCGATTATTTTAACCGGCCTTGCCGCCATGCTCGGGGCGTTCTTTATTCTGGACGATCCGATATTTGGCGGTTTAGCAGTAGCACTCATTTTCGGGATTCTAGTGTCAACCTTACTCACCTTAGTGGTGATCCCCGTGGTGTATTACGCCTACCACTATCAAAAACAGGCTTAAACGCAAGCGCCACGATAACTTTGCGTTGTCGTGGCGCTGTTTTCAGTCAACCGCTTGCGCTAAGCTAGTGTTGCAATCGTATGCAATCGATTTTGCACCAAACCAGTGCCAATTCCGGTATAAGGTAATGACACCATTGTTTAGCTCAAGGATATTCCTATGCGTTCATTGCGTTCGACCCCTTCGCTTCGTTTAGGCGCTATTGCGCTTGCGTTCGCCAGTTTGCTCGGCTGTGAGCCAGCACCGACCTCGTCATCGGCCTCAGCTCCTGCAGCAAGCAGCGCTGCTGTAGTTCAGCCTGCAACAAAACCGTGGTGGCAAGAAGCGGTGGTTTACCAGATTTGGCCACGGAGTTTTGCCGATTCAGATGGTGATGGTGCGGGCGACTTTAACGGCATTAAGGCAAAACTACCCTACTTAGCCGATTTGGGGGCGGATGCGTTGTGGTTAACGCCGATTTTTGAAGCCCCGTCTTACCATGGTTATGATTTCACAGAATTTTATGGCGTTGAACGGGATTACGGCACCATCGATGACTTCAAAGCACTCGTCAATGAGGCTAAAAGCAAAAACATTCGAATTATTTTAGATTTAGTGATCAACCACATTTCCGACCGGCATATTTGGTTTCAACAATCGGCTGCAGGTGTGGAGCCCTATAAAGACTATTTTATTTGGCGCAAAGATTTACCCACTGAAGGCTGGGGGCCCGCATGGGATAGCTCCAAGGTCGATCCAAAGGTGGTTTGGCACTATAACGAGCAACGGCAAGAATATTATTATGCAGCCTTTGGCGCTTCTCAGCCTGATCTCAATTTAACGCACCCAGATGTTGTCGCCGAAATGAAAAAGATGGCCAAGTTCTGGTTAGATTTGGGGGTCGCTGGCTTTCGTTTAGATGCGGTGCGTTATGCCGTGGAAAATGGCCCAGGCCAACAAGCCGATACTGCAGAAACTATTGCCTATTGGCAGGATTTCAGCCGTTATGTCCGCTCTATTCAACCTGATGTGATGCTCGTTGGCGAAGCTTGGGCAGATTTACCTGTCGCCGCTAAATATTATGGTGGCGGCGAAGCCTTAGATGCTGGGTTTGATTTTGAGTTTGGTTATAAGGTGCTGGAATTATTACAAAGCCAAGGCGGTGTCAAAGCTGAATTTGGCACTATGGACGCCAAAAAAGCTGAGCAAGGCGAATTGTTGCAGGCCAACTATGAAGCGCGCAAAGCTGCTGGTGTGCCGATGGGATATTTCAGCCCATTTTTAACAAACCATGACCAACCAAGACTTGGCTGGCAGTTGCAGGGGGATCAGGCCAAAGCCAAACTGGCGGCAGCGATGTTATTGAGCTCACCCGGTAGCACGTATATTTATTACGGCGAAGAAATCGGCATGACGCAACAGTCGGATGCTGAGCACATTCAGCGCCGTGCGCCGATGTTATGGCAAAACGCCCCACAAGCCGGTTTCACCTCAGCTGATAAAGCTTGGGTGGAATCGGATGCCTTATTCCCGCCACAACAAAGCGCTACTTGGTGGCAGCCGTTCGTACAAAGCCAGCTCAATAAAAAATTGACAGTTGCTGAGCAACAATCTGATGCCAAATCATTGTGGTCTCTGTACAAATATTTAATTGGTCAAAAGAAAACACGGCCTGAATACAGCGTCGAAGGTAGTTATCAAGCAACGGCATTAGAAGATGGCAAGCTGTTGCAAATCGTACGCGAACTAAATGGCAGCCAAACAGTCATGTTGTTGAACTTGAGTGCAGAAGCACAGGAAATTCCAAGTGAAATTCTGCAAAATCGCCAATTAAAACCAGGCTGGGTTGAGCAGGATGTTGGTGAGCAACTGCCAGCATGGCAACTGCGGACTTGGCAAAACTAAATGATTGATTGGTAAAAATTTTTAATGCGGATCTGTGTTAAAAATCGAATAAATCGGGCGTGGGATCGGCTTCAAGTCCCACGTCTGGTTTGCCTGCCAACCTTGCCGCATCACGTCTGGCGCGGCGTTGCTCTAACAATTTCAAAATTTTGGCGCGTTCAGTAACCGGTTTTTGATGCCAATTAAAGCGCTCATCACGTGAGCGTAAACAGCCCACGCAATAGCCGCGATTGTTGCTTTGGCAGACGCCAATGCAAGGATTGGGTAAATCAAAAAGTTCGAGTTGGTCCATGCAAGTCCATCACTACAGCACCGAAGTGGGCTTTGTTGAGTCTACTCAAATCTGTGCCCGCTTGCCAATTGCTGTCACCCCATTAAGTTGGACAGCCACTTTTTTATTAAGCTGGACTACTGAAAGCAGGACAGCCATTCATTAAACAGGACTAACATTGAGCAGTACAAAACAGGACAGCCACTTTTTGCTACAAAACAGGACCGCCACTTTTTGCTGGATGAATGTCCACAAAGGCGATTCTTAATTTGACTCGCACAAAAGGTACTTCCATGTTAATTTTCGATGAAGCACTTAAACCATGGTCGTCCACGAAGTAAACCGGGTGGCTGTCCTCGAAGTATAAGAAGCACTTAAACCATGGTCGTCAACGAAGTAAAAAGGGTGGCTGTCCTCAAAGTAGGTGGCTGTCCTCGAAGTAACGCAAAAGTAGGTGGCTGTCCTCAAAGTAGGTGGCTGTCCTCGAAGTAACGCATAAACCATGGTCGTCAACGAAGTAAAAACTGTGGCTGTCCTCGAGCAAAAGATGGCTGTCCTCGAAGAAAAACCGCTCGAAGAAAAACCAAGTAGCCAGAACCACATGGCAAGGAAGATCAATCGTGAAGGGAGTTTCGGGCATGTTTAAAGTAATCATGGTCACTTTGATGCTGGGGTTGTTGGTGGGCTGTACCAGTACCGCAGTGATCCAACAACCCAATACCTCTACAGTGGCTTTTGGGGTATCCCCAGCCTTGCCTGAGCCTGAACAACTCTTGGCTTTGGATCCGCAGCAAAAAGCTGATTTCGCTGCTTTTTTCCAAAGCCCAGAGCGTGCAACGTTAAGTCCAGCCCAACGCATCTTTAGTTATTTGGAAAACGATCTGAGCCATTTCAATTTTGCTGGTGCGAATCTTCCTGCCCGTGAGGCTTTAGCGAACAAAACGGGCAATTGCGTAAGTTTAGCCTTAGTGGTTGCGGCACTGGCGCAAGAAGTAAAGGTCGAAGTGGCTTATCGCACCAGCTACAGTGAACCGATGATTGGATTTCGCGAGGATTTAGCGCTCAGTGCCAATCATGTGCAGAGTTATCTGTTAGCTCCAAAGCAACATCCGCAAGATAAACTCAGCGACCGAGATGCCTTAGTGATTGATTATTTGAAAGATCCACTGGATAGAGTCGGCGAATTGTTCGCCGCAGAAAGATTTTGGGCAGTGGTTTACAATAATCTTGCGGCCGATGCATTATTTGCAAAAAAAACTGAGAAGGCCTTTTGGCTCAGCCAAAAAGCGCTTCAGTATGATCCTCACTACAGCCCCAGTATCAATTTAATTGCCGTGATCTACCGGCAACAAGGCGATTTATCAAGTTCTCAGCAGTGGTTTGAATATGGCTTAAAACAGCCGAAAAACTCGGTATTAATTGTTGGCAATTATTTAAAATTGGCTGAGCAAATGCAGGATGAGGCTTTAGTGCAGCGCTTGCGGAAAATGATCGATGTTGCTGAGGATGATAATCCTTATGCCTGGTATTACTTGGCAGAGCAATTTCGCCAGCGAGGTGAATTATCGCAGGCCGTGAAGTTTTATCAAAAACTAGTCGATGTCGCGCCTTATCTGCACCATGTGAACGTTGAACTGGCCAAATTGTATGTGCAACTAGGCCAACAGCAACAGGCCGAGGCTGTACTGAAACAAGGAGAGCAGTACGCCTACGATGAAAGTAGTCGTTTAAGATATGCCAGTAAAATCAATTTGATCCAGCAGTTATTGCAGCAACAACAATCTCGCTAGGGACTGAAATTGCTGCCTGCAACATATTTGATGGTGATTTCCGAATGCCAGTGGTCATTACCTACTAGCAGCCTGCTGAGATAAGCCCGCTAAATGCCATCACCGCTGGTGTGTAAACCACATTCACGGCCCATGCCATTAAAACGAGTATCTTCCTCGCTCATGCCAAGCTCCAACGGCCGTGTCGAATGGGTGTCTCCCACAGAGACATAACCTTGCTCCCACAATGGATGATATGGCAGTTGATGTTCTTGCAAATAATAGTGGATGTCCTTGTTACTCCATTCCACAATTGGGCAGCACTTCACGATGCCCCGTTGGATGCTCAGAATTGGTGTGTCAGCACGCGTTGAGCTTTGACTGCGGCGTAACCCACTAAACCAGGTTTGCACTCCAAGTTCTTGTTGCGCCCGAGCCATGGGTTCCACTTTATTCAGGTGGTTATATTGCTTTAAACCCTCCGGTGTGGTCCAAAGTTGGCCGTAACGAGCTTCTTGCCAAGCCGGGCTTAAGTCGCTGCGATAAACCTTTAAATTCAGCTGTAATTTCTGCTGTAACTCATCAATAAAACGATAAGTTTCTGGAAATAAATAGCCGGTATCGGTGAGCACAACCGGCAAATTGGGCGCAATCTGTGTGCATAAATGCAGCATCACTGCCGCCTGGATGCCAAAACTTGAACTCAGCATATGAGTGCCAGGCAAATGATTGAGGGTAAACTCAACACGTTCCTGCACCGTCATGGCACTCAGTTGCCGATTTAATTCAGCAAGCCATGCTTGTTGGGTTGCTGGGTCTTGCGATAGTAACTGCAGATATTGACTCATGTTATTCCTTGCCAATCGACGAAGTACAAGCAAAACCAACTGACGAGGCAATTGGTGATGCGAGTGACTTCGCTATTGAATGTTAGGCGTGGAAGTCGGTTTTACTGACTTTCACTTCCGCGACTACACCAACACGGATCACGAAATCACCGAAACATTCGCCTGAATTCCGCTCCTGCGACCAACGACCAATTAACGCATCCAGTGCAGCTAAGATTTCTGCTTCGGCCACGTTGTCTAGATACAACTTCGGGATCCGCGTGCCCGCAGTGTTGCCGCCTAAATACAGGTTATACTTGCCGGGGCCACGGCCCACTAAGCCGGCTTCGGCTAACATCGCACGACCACAGCCATTCGGGCAGCCGACCACACGCAGTATGATGTGATCTTCGGCAATGCCATGTTTGGCCAAAATGCCTTCCACATGCGTTACTAAGGTGGGTAAATAGCGCTCAGCTTCGGCCATCGCAAGCGGACAGGTTGGCATCGACACACAAGCCATCGAGTTTTTCCGCTGCTCGGTCACTGTGTCTTCAATCAACCCATGGGCGCGGGCAATGGCTTCAATCTGCGCTTTATCTTCGGCAGCAACGCCAGCAATAATCAGGTTTTGATTGGCGGTCATGCGGAAATCCCCTTTGTGGATTTTGGCAATTTCCGAAACGCCAGTTTTCAAGGGTTTGCCCGGATAATCCAGCAAGCGACCATTTTCAATAAACAACGTTAAATGATGTTTGCCATCAATGCCTTCTACCCAACCGAAACGATCGCCACGATGGGTGAATTCATAAGGACGGCTTGGTTGGAATGCGACGCCAACGCGTTTTTCCACTTCTTGCTTAAAGGTGTCAACACCAATACGGTCGATGGTGTATTTGGTTTTGGCGTTTTTACGATTGACGCGATCGCCATAGTCCCGTTGCACAGTCACCACATGCTCCGCCACTTTTAACACGTGCTCAAGACCAATAAAGCCTAAGTCCTCGGCACGACGAGGATACGTGGCTTTGTCGCCATGCGTCATCGCTAAACCACCACCGACCAACACGTTAAAACCAACTAACTGGCCGTTTTCGGCAATCGCGACAAAGTTTAAGTCGTTGGCGTGCACATCGACATCGTTGTGTGGCGGAATGACCACAGTGGTTTTAAATTTGCGCGGCAGGTAAGTATCGCCCAGTACCGGCTCGGTTTCTGTCGTTTCAACCTTTTCTTCATCCAACCAAATTTCGGCATAAGCCCGCGTCTTTGGTAATAAATGTTCAGAAATTTTTGCTGCCCATTCATAGGCTTGTTGATGCAGTACCGATTCCACCGGGTTCGATGTACATAAGACATTTCGGTTCACATCACCCGCTGTTGCAATTGAATCGATGCCGATGCTGTTGAGCATTTGATGCATTGGTTTGATATTGGGTTTAAACACGCCATGGAACTGAAAAGTTTGCCGCGTGGTTAAACGAATACTGCCGTATAAAGTTTTCTCAGTCGCGAATTTATCTATCGCCAGCCATTGCTCAGGCTTGATGATCCCGCCAGGCATCCGCGCTCGCAGCATCACATTATGCAAAGGCTCCAGCTTTTGCTCCGCGCGTTCAGCCCGTAAATCACGGTCATCTTGTTGATACATGCCATGAAAACGCACCAGCAAGAAATTGTCGCCAGTAAAGCCACCGGTGATTTCATTTTTTAAATCGGTCGTGATGGTACCGCGAAGATGCTGGCTTTGCGCTTTTAACCGCTCGTTATCAGACAATACGCCCTGTACCTGCAGGTCTGGGTTAATTGGGTATTGTGTTGGCTTCGTCATTAATAAACATCCTTCTGATAACGTTTGCTTTCGCGCAGGCTTTCGAAATAGTCTGCAGCATCTTCTGGGCTTAAGCCACCTTGGTCGACAGCAATTTGCAATAAGGCTTGATGAACATCTCGCGCCATTTTATTGCCATCACCACAAATATACAGATGCGCGCCTTGTTGTAACCAAGCCCAGACTTCTGCTGCTTTTGCCAGCAGTTTATCTTGCACGTAGATTTTACTGGCTTGATCGCGACTAAAGGCGACGTCCAGTTTGGTCAGTACGCCACGCTTTAAATAATCTTGTAATTCAACTTGATATAAAAAGTCCTGCGTGAAGTGCGGATTGCCAAAAAACAGCCAGTTTTGGCCCGTCGCGCCAGCATTGTCACGCTCTTGTAAAAAGGCTCTAAATGGCGCAATCCCAGTGCCAGGGCCAATCATAATGACGGGAATATCTTGGGCTGGCAGTCGGAAGTTGTCATTGTGTTCCACAAACACACGGACTTTTTCTCCTTCCGCCAAGCGCTCCGCTAAGAAGCCCGAAGCGCCCCCTAAATGACTGCTGCCATGCGCATCATAGCGCACGACACCCACGGTTAGATGCACTTCATCACCCACTTCAGCTTGACTGGAGGCAATTGAATACAAGCGAGGCTGGATTTTGCGCAAACTGTCCGCCAATTGCTGCGCGCTGATCCTTGCTGGATGCTGCAAAATGACATCAATGGTTTGCCGTGTTGCCAAAAACTCGCGTAAAGCGGCTTTATCGCTGATGAGCGCCGTCAGCGTTGGATCTTGGCTGAACTTGGCATAATGCTCCACAAAGCTTGGATAGGATTGGGTTAACTCAAAGCGAGTAAGCAATGCCTCTTCGATGCTGAGTGGATTGCCATCTACGTCGACGATACTGGTTGGTGCAATGCCGGTGGCGCTCAGAATGGCAGTGACTACTGCAGGATCATTATTGAAATAAACACCCAATGCATCGCCTGGCTGATAGGTTAAGCCAGAATCGGCCAGCGAAATTTCGATATGACGTACGTCTTTGGTGGAGCTGCGCCCGGTAATTTTTTGATTGACTGATAGCTCTGCGACAAACGGCTGTTGTTTGCTGTACAAGCTAGCTGCACCTGCAGTTGAACCCTGTGCTGAGTTGGCCAATGCCGCGCTCGATCCTGGCGCCGATTGCTGCAATAGCGGTTGGAATTTCGCGAGTGCCGCTTCAGTCCATGCTTGTGCTGCGCTGTCATAATCGACATCGAGTAATGCCGGTTCTTGCAAGCGGGTTGCGCCCAGTTTGGCCAATTGCTTGTCAAAATCGACAGCGGTTTGGCAGAAAAATTCATAGGACGTATCGCCAAGCCCAAGGACTGCGTAATTGAGTTGCGGCAAGGCGCTGGCTTTTTTGCCATATAAGAATTTATGAAAACTGACTGCGGACTCTGGCGGTTCGCCTTCACCATAAGTCGAAGTGACAATAATTAAATACTGTTCTTTGGCTAAGGCATTGGTTTTATAGCTGGCGATATCTTGCAGCTGCACCGTCAGCCCTTGCTGTTCTGCCGCTACTTTAATTTTGCTGGCAACACCCTTGGCATTGCCAGTTTGCGAGGCGAACAAAATCGTTAAGACTGCAGGGAGAGCAGTGCTTTGCGCGACTGCAACAGCTCCGCCGCCAACAGCACTTTGCGCAGCAGCCGCTAAGTAACCGCTGACCCAGGCTTGCTGGATTGGGTTTAACTGGCTCACCAGCTTTTGTAAGTCTTGAATTTGTTGCGCACTCAGCGGGCTAGCCAGTGCATGGAGCGAAGTAAACGGCATAACTCTACCTACCAGGATCAATTTGCCGGTATTTTAGCCGTCTAAATGGATAAAAAAGAAAGAATCGTTCGCTCAGACTTATTCTATTTGGTTATAAACCACCAAATGTTTTGCCATAGTTTTTTCCACTAAAAAATGGTGATTTTGACTATTGCTTGTAATTGGGTGGAACCAGTGTTTTCTGTTAATTACTTTAAATTCATTAACTTAAATTTTGGCACAGCCTTTGCGAATGGATGATATCTTCCGCAACTGCGGTGACTCACACAAGGAATAGCAGCATGAAAACAGTAATCGCCTCCACAATTTTTAGTACCTTAGTGTTAAATGCCCCTGCAAATGCCGCAGATAATCAATGCTCTTTGCAGTTTAAAGATGATTTAGTTATTACCGCGTCCGAGGTTCGCCTGCAACGCGCAGAGCAAGATCTATGGCGGATTGATAGCGCGGGTAGCCTTTGGTTACAAGGCAAGTCAGTGCCAACTGATGCTGAAACCCAGCGAACTTTGATGCAGTATCAAGCGGGCTTGCGGCATGAAACGCATGAAGTCGTGGCTTTAGTGGCAGATGCTTTGCAGTTGGCGGCAACGACGGTCGATAAAGTCGTGAAAAACCTTGGCGGAGAAAATCCTCAGCTACAAGATGCTGTCGCAGACGCTATCGGCAATTTACGCCAGCATATCGACACTTTGGTGGTAAAAACTGACGGTGAAATCCGGATCAACGGCAGCAATATCCAAAATCATGATGGCGAAGTTACAAAAGAATTCGAGCAAGCCATTGAACAATCGGTGATGCAATTAACGGGTGCCATGATGGTCAGCTTGGGCCAGGCAATGAGCTCAGGCCAGGGTGATTTTGACAGCAAAATGCAGGCGTTTGGTGAGAAAATGGAGCAGTTCGGTCAGGAATTGGAAACCGAAATGACCGAGAAAAGTGAACGTTTAGCAGTGCGTGCAGAACAAATTTGTGGTGAGTTGCAGGATTTAGATGTGTTAGAGCAACAGATCCAGACACAGATCCCAGCGATGAAATCGTATGATTTGATTGACACTAGCAAAGATGGTTTTAAATCGCCGACCTTGAGTGCTAGCAAGTAAGCCCTTGCTGAATGGCTTTGGCAAAACACATTGCGGCGGATTGGTTGGGTCCGCCTCTCCTCAGCATAGGCGTTCTGTTGATTTTCAGTTATGCTCTCCCTTGTTGCCGCAGTCACTGCGGCTTTTTTACTGATGGGAGAATCACCAATGGCTATTACCCGCATTCAACCCGGCGTTCGTTATTCTGAGGCTGTGATCGCTGGCGGATTTATTTTCTGCGCTGGCATGGTTCCTCATGTCACCACTGGCGATATCGTCGAACAGACTCAAGATGTGTTAGCGCAAATTGATCAGTTATTGGCAGAATGTCAGGCTGATAAATCGCAGATTGTTGATGCGACTATTTATCTTGCGGATATGGCCGACTACGCCGGCATGAATCAGGCATGGGACAGGTGGGTTGCGAAAGGTCAAGCACCAGCGCGTGCCACTGTTGAAGCTCGGTTAGCGGATCCGGCATGGCGTATTGAAGTCAAAGTCACGGCGTATCGAGGTTAATTGCTGAAGCCGTCTAATCCGATTGGCGCAATCCGATTGGCGCAATCCGACTGGCGCAATCCGACTGGTCTAACTCGGTAAATTTTTCGTATTAAAAATCTCAAATTCTTGCAGATCCTGCCATGGAGCTTATAAATGATTAGTTACGTCACTCTGGGTACCCGCGACTTACAACAAGCGGCTGATTTTTACAGCAATTTATTAGCGGATTTAGGTGCCAAACGCTTGATTAATATGGACCGCATCGTGTTCATTGGTAAAAATAACAAAGAACCGATGGTGGCAGTTTGTGTGCCATTCAACAAAGAAGATCCTCATCCTGGGAATGGCGTGATGTTAGCATTAGCGCCAGGCTCCAAAGCTTTGGTGGATGAGCTTTACCACAAAGCCATCGCTTTGGGCGCAACTTGTGATGGTGCACCAGGTCAACGCATCCCGGGTGTATTCTACGGGGCTTACATTCGTGATTTAGATGGCAATAAAGTGTGCTTTAATCACTTCGGTTAAGTCATCGCTATTTGAAAATAAGGGCCGTGAGCGCAGGCGCACGGCTTTCTTGTCATGACCTCTGTTTGGCCAGCCTTAAGTTTTGCCGGCTTCGTTGTCGCCAGTGGCTGTGAACTCTATACTGCTCACCAGCTCTGCACTTAACCACTGCGCAAATTCGCGCATTGCGCTAGTTTCTACTTTTGATTGCAACCGTGTTAACCAATAGCTTCCAAGACTAATTTCAGTCGAAAATGGGCGTTCAATAGCACCATTCTGCAACAAACGGCTGAACATGCGTGCAGGCGCGATAGCCACACCGATGCCTGCTTGTGCCGCCTCAAGCATCGTCACGCTGGAATCAAACACCATCACTGGATGAGTCGGCGGCAGTTGTGGGCCGCCGGCTTGTTGTAACCACGCGGTCCACTCATCGCGGCGATAAGACCTCAGTAAGGTAAACTTTAAAAGATCGGCCGGCTGTTTTAATGTGGCTGCAATGTCTGGCGTACACAACACGGTGAGCGGGCTGTCACAGAGATACAAAGCCGAGGTGCCATGCCAAGCGCCAGTACCAAAGCGGATCGCGTAATCCAGTCCTTCAGCGGCAATGTCGATGCGATTGTTGTTGGTGGAGATCTGCAACTCAATATGTGGAAATTTTTGATAAAACTTTTGCAGGCGGGGGAGTAAAAAACCAGTCGCGAAAGTGCCCACAACGCCAATTTTTAGTTTTTCCTGCACTTTACGATGTGAAAAATATTCTAACAGCTGAGCAATCCGATCAAAGGATTCATTGAGCACTGGCAATAAATGTTCAGCCTCAGGCGTCAGCATCAATCCTCGCGGTACTCGCAAAAATAATGGGCAATTCAGCTGTTCTTCCAGTAACTTGACCTGTTGGCTCACTGCTGAATGTGTGACATTCAACTCGATGGCGGCATCAGTGAAGCTTAAATGCCTCGCAGCGGCTTCAAAAGCCCGCAATGCTTTCAGCGGAATATATCTTCGAGTCATGTGAATGCTTCTTCTGTGTAAGTTTTTCTAACAGCTGATATGCAAAATAACCGTTTGTCGGGCGATGTCAACTGCCGCATGCTAGTCACTGTCGGCTCGGCTCATCCTGTTTTGGAGCCGCTTTATCCATCATTCAACCTTTGACAGATGAATTGTGTTCTGACTCAGAGAAGGAGTTTTATACCATGTCCTTAAGGATCAAAAACACGCTGTATTGCACTCTGATGCTGGCATTATTGCCACTCAGTTCTGCATCCGCAGCAACGGTTCGCATCGACAATGCAGCAACCTTAAAAACGCAAGTGAACCAGCAAGTGACTGAGCTGATGCACCAGCACAAAATCCCAGGAATGGCGGTTGCTGTGCTCTGGCAGGGCAAAATTTTTCACTACAGTTTTGGCCAAGCCGATGTTGCCAAGCAACAAGCAGTCACGCCCGATACTATTTTTGAAGTCGGCTCAATTAGCAAAACCTTCGCGGGTGTGATTGGTGCCATGGCCATAGAACGGGGCGATATTCAGCTGACCGATCCGGTCGCAAAACATTGGCCGGCACTGACGCAGCCGCAGTGGCAGCGCATCAATATGCAGCATTTAGCGACTTATACTGCCGGTGGGTTACCACTGATGTTGCCTGAACATGTGACCGATGCAGCGAGCTTGTTGCAGTATTACCAGCAGTGGCAAGCGCAATCTCAGCCGGGCAGTACGCGAGTCTATGCCAATAGCAGTATTGGCTTATTCGCGCATTTAGCAGCGAAGGCAGGAGGTGCACCTTATGCCGAGCAGTTCAGTAAACTGACGACAGCGTTAAAGTTACCCAGTACTTATCTGCAAGTTCCGCCCCCATCGCAGTCTCACTATGCCTGGGGTTATAACGAGGGGAAAGCGGTTCGCATCGGTCAAGGCGTGTTGCTCGATGAAGCCGGTGGCGTGAAAGCGAGCGTGCGTGATATTGCTACATGGCTGCAAGCAAATATGCAGGCAGAACAAGTGGCAGATCCGACAATTCGAGCTGCGTTATTGCGAGCTCAGTTGCCTCACGCGAAAGCTGGCCAAATGTTGCAGGGACTAGGCTGGGAAATGCTCGCTTACCCGTTGCAGCTGTCCTCACTGAAAGCTGCGACGGATCCGAGTTTCATTGCGAGCAGTCCTGCCAGTTTGCTGGATCCTGCGGCTGCCAAAAAGACCGCGTATTGGGTGCATAAAACAGGGGCTACCGGGGGTTTTTCGGCTTATGCCGCATTTATTCCCAGTAAGCAAGTGGGGATTGTTCTGCTCGCCAATCAGCGTTATCCAAATACCGCCAGAGTTGAACTGGCGTATAACCTGTTAGAGAGTTTGCCATAACCAATCACTCACGGTTTGAATTGATTGAATGAACTGGCCTATTTGCTGTGATGCAAGAAGCTGTAGAGCTGTAAGTGAATGTCCGCACCAATCATTGCTTTGAGGTGCGAACCTTGGGTGTGGACATTCGCTCGTTTGGGTGTTTTGCGGGGAGGCCGTTAGATTTTGCAAGCACCGCCTGCACAGTCGTCTTCGTCTGGCAACGAGGCTGCATCGGCAGCCGCTTGATCTGCGAGCGCCATTTTCTGCGCATTTTTTTCAGCAGCGGCATCAAAATCTAAATGGTCTAAATCAAAATCAAATTCGTTCATGGAGCTGACTCTCTTTATTTGAATTATTCGGTTGGTGAATTTTGTTTCGCCAACAACTCTTGGACTTGAGCTTCAAGCGCTTCTAATTTGGCGCGGGTGCGCTGCAACACTTGCGTTTGGACATCGAACTCTTCACGACTGACAAAATCAAGTTGGCTTAATTTCGCTTGTAATACCGTCTTGACCTTGGCTTCTACATCATCGGCCACTTCCCGAAATTTCGGGGGAATGGCGGCGCCAATCTGCCGAGCCATTTCTTCAATTTTTTTCGGATCCAACATGATTTGTGTCCTTTTGAGCTTTAGAAAACATCCAATATCATACGAGGGTTGACGGTTGGATGCGATAGGTTTTTGGGATTATCTTAATTGCTATTTTGTCGACTACGCAGAATATTGGGCAGAGTGAGCGCATTCGTTCGGCATTGCTGTTGCAATACCTTGCTTTAGGTTAAAATCCCGCACTGTTTGTCGTTCACGCCTATTTTGGCAAAGCTGTTTTATTCTCAAGGTTAACAAACGCATGAAACTCAATCCCCAACAAAACGCAGCTGTGAAATATATTTCAGGCCCTTGTTTAGTGCTGGCGGGAGCGGGATCTGGGAAAACGCGGGTGATCACCAATAAAATTGCCTATTTGATTGAAGAATGCGGCATGTCGGCGCGCCATATCGCTGCGGTGACCTTTACCAATAAAGCGGCGAAAGAAATGCGTGAGCGGATTGGCCATCAATTAGACCGCGCTCAGTTACGTGGGCTCACGGTGTCAACCTTCCATACGTTAGGCCTTGAGATTTTAAAGAAAGAGCATAAAGCGATCGGTTATAAAGCGAATTTCACCTTATTTGATGACCAAGACAGCTTGAGCTTGTTAAAGGAACTGACCGAAGCGGAGCTTCAAGGCGATAAAGATTTATTGCGCGCGCTGCAAAGTAAAATTTCAAATTGGAAGAATGACTTATTGCTGCCACAGCAAGCGATGGCCAAAGCAACCGATGCGCAAAGTATCAGTTTTGCCAATTTTTACGCGCAATATGCGCAACAGTTGCGCGCCTATAATGCCTTTGATTTTGACGATTTGATCATGGTGCCCACCTTGTTGTTTGCGGCGAATGCTGAAGTGCGCAGTCGTTGGCAACAAAAGATCCAGTATTTGTTGGTCGATGAATATCAAGATACCAACACCAGCCAATATGAATTGGTGAAATGGCTCGTCGGCGAGCGGCAACGCTTTACGGTGGTGGGCGATGACGATCAATCCATTTATTCTTGGCGGGGGGCCAAGCCACAAAACTTAGTACTACTAGGCAAAGACTTCCCTAATTTAAAAGTCATTAAGCTTGAACAAAACTATCGTTCTTGTGAGCGAATTCTGAAAGCGGCCAATATCTTAATCGCCAATAATCCACATGAATATGACAAAGCTTTGTTTAGTGAAATGGGTTATGGCGTGCCGCTGCGGGTACTGCCGACCAAAAACGAAGAAGATGAAGCTGAAAAGGTGGTGGCAGAAATCATCTCGCATCGCTTTTTAAATCGCACCCAATATAAAGACTATGCGATCCTGTATCGCGGTAATCATCAAGCGCGTGTTTTTGAAAAAGCCCTCATGACCAACCGCATTCCATATCGGATTTCTGGAGGCACTTCGTTTTTCTCGCGCGCTGAAATTAAAGATGTGATGGCCTATTTACGTTTGTTGGTGAATCAGGATGACGACAATGCTTTGCTGCGGATTATCAATACACCCAAACGTGAAATTGGTGCAGCTACTTTAGAAAAAGTGGGCAGTTTGGCCAATCGTTTACAGATCAGTTTGTTTGAAGCCTGCTGTGCGCCTGAACTGTCTGATGAATTGTCGGCAAAAAGCTTAGCGGCGGTTCGCCATTTTGCCAATTGGATGGTCGGCCTTGCGGATAATGCGGTGCGGGCAGAGCCTGCCGAAGCCGTGCGCGATATGATCCGGGAAAGCCGTTATGAAGCCTATTTGTTTGAACACAGTGCCAGCCCGAAAGCGGCTGAAATGGCGCTGAAAAATGTCAACGAGCTGTATCGCTGGATCACTGAAATGCTGAAGGGCGATGCTGAACATGAGCCCCTGACTTTAAACGAAGTGGTCACCAAGTTGACGCTGCGCGACATGATGGAGCGTAACGAACAGGAAGAAGATGCTGATCAAGTGCAATTATTAACCTTGCACGCCTCTAAAGGCTTGGAATTTCCGATTGTCTTTATGGTCGGGATGGAAGAAGGCATCCTGCCGCATCAAACCAGTATGGATGAAGATAATGTGGAAGAGGAACGGCGCTTAGCTTACGTTGGTATCACCCGCGCCCAACGAGAGTTGATTTTCACCTATGCCCGCGAGCGGCGACAATACGGGGAAACCATCAAACCGGAACCGAGTCGCTTTTTAGCAGAATTGCCGCAAGATGATTTGGAATGGCAGCGAGCAACGCCTGTCAAAACAGAAGCGCAGCGCCAACAAACCGGCCTTGCGCACTTGGAAAGATTACGCCAGTTGCTGAAGAAAGAGTGATGGGTTGAGGCTAGTAAATGCGGCACTGACAATCGCAGCATTGCCAAGAGTTTTAGTTACCCAAGAGCCCTGCATAAAACAACAGCCTTGTGCAATCAATAACGACTGCAGTGTTTCGTCATCCACGCCATCGGCAATGATGCGGAATTTGAACTGCTGGGCAAGGGTCATTAGTACCGATAAGATCTGTTGTTTTGGCGTTTGTTTGACAAGCGCGCGAGCAAACACCGGATCCAGTCGGACAAAATTAAAGGGATATTGGCTTAACAAGCCAATGGGCATCAATTCCGCGCCAAAATGGTCCAGCGATAATCTCACCCCCAGCCGATGCAGTTGATGCAGATAACTCAAATGGCTACTTGAAAGCTTCAGTAAATCAAATTCAGCAAAACCTAAACATAACCGATGCATGACTTGCGTGTTTGCCATCAGAATTTTTGCTAATCGGTCAAACTGCACAGGGCTTTGCAAATGCTGCGCAGAGAGAGTCAGACTCACCAAAGATGGCTGCGATTGCCCCTGTAATTGGCCGACCAACTGCTCCAAAATTTGCAGTTCAATGTGGGGTAAAATACCCGCAGAACGGGCGTATTGGCTAAACTCCGCGGCAGTGCCTAATTTGGCTTCTGACCAACAGAGGCTGGCGGCATAGCCAATCACTTGTTGTTCGCTACAATCGACTATAGGTTGATATGCCACACCGAATTGCCGATCTTGAACAGCCTGTTGTAACGCTTGCTCTAGCGATAACTCTTGCAATAACTGCATCCGCATTGAGTCTGTGAAAATCACAAAGCGGTTACGACCTAAGGCTTTGGCTTGATACATTGCCGCATCGGCATCGCGTAAGAGAGCATCCGCACTGGTGTAATCAGGATGATAGTTGGCGATGCCAATGGAGGCACCCGAAAACACTTGCTGCCCATGCAGCAGCATCGGTTGCCGCACGGCTTCGATAATTCGGTCAGCGACATCTTCGGCATCAGCAAGGCGATTGAGTTGGGTCAGTAAGACGACAAATTCATCGCCGCCCAATCTCGCCACCAAATCATGTTCGCGCACAGTGGCCACAATGCGCTTACTGATTTCGATTAAAAAAGCATCGCCCGCATGGTGTCCCATGGTGTCATTGATGAGTTTGAAACGATCTAAGTCGATGAACAAAATTGAAAAATTAAGATTGCTCTCACGGTTGCGTAAAGCAAACTGCTGACGCATTTGCACCATGAATAACTGGCGATTCGCAAGGCCCGTCAGCATGTCGTGGTTCGCTTCGTGGAAGAGCTTTTCTTCTGCTTTTTTGCGTTCTTCAACTTGCAAGCGTAAGAAAAGATTGGTTTGACGCAGTTCACGCGTGCGCTCAAAAATTTTCCGCTCAAGTTCTTCTTGATGCTGACGTTGTTGATCCAAGTTTAATTTTCGTTGGATAGCCACAGCAATGTGCTGGGAAACAAATTTCAGAATATTCAGTTCGTTTTCTGTATATAAGTAGCTGTCGTCGTAGGATTGGACTGCAATGACGCCAAGTGCTTGTTGTTCAATTAATAATGGCGCCCCTAACCAACTACGGGATAACGGGACTGTGGTCACGCTTTCTGGGATAATCCTCAGGACTTCCCCTTGCTGAACGAGTTGCTCTGATAATTCACTATCAATCAGCCGCGCTTCCCCAACTCTTAATACATATTCGGTAAAACCTTTTCGCAATGGTCTTTCTTGCGGAGGTGGCGTAAATTGATCGACATAAAACGGAAAGCTGAGCGTTTTGCCGGAGTCATCTAATAATGCGATATAACAGTTTTCTGCTGGCATCAAAGTGCATAAAACTTGGTGCATTTGTCGATAAAAGCTACTGGTATCGTTGTTACTGGCCGTTATTTCCGAAATTTTGTAAAGCGCTGCTTGTAACTTTTCGGCATTGACCCGTTCTTTGATTTCGCGTTGTAACGATTGATTGGTATTTTGGAGTTGTTTCGTGCGTTCCCGTACCGTTTGTTCTAGGAGTTCTCGACTTTTCACTCGATCTAACGCGACGACTGTATGGGTAGCAATTGCGCGGAGTAACTCAATATCTTTGCGCACATAATCTCGGGTTTTATCGTACAGTTGGGCAACCATGACCCCAATGACTTGTGAACCTCGAGAAAGTGGAACCCCCAACCAATGATGGCTTGGGGTCCCTTGAATTTCGATTTCACCGATGTTCACCAAATGGTTAAACATTTGCTCATCACATAACAATGCTTGTTTAGTACGGATGACGTAACCCGTTAGACCTCGCTCGAACTCTTCCGATCTGAAGCCGCTACTGTCAATGGGATCTTTTTCATCCGTATAATACTCAACGGTATACTGCCGAGATTGCGGCTCATAAAGGACAACATAGAAGTTGTCTGCGGCGAGGTATTGATTCACCAGCTTGTGGATGGCTGGATAAAACTCATTCATATCCGACAAAGTACCAGCCAGTTCAGAAAGATTGATCAAAGCCATCTGGACTGAGTTTGCCAAGCGATAACGCTCGACCAATTGCTCGAGTCGATGGAGGCGATGATTCATGTTGCTGGAGTACGCAGAATGGGTAGTCAACTCAAGCTCTTTCTTAGTATGTTAGCCGCTGGTCGGACTTTATTTGCTTTCTGGATTATTATGCACAAAGTTTCACCAGTTTAAAGAGCTATTTCCGCGTTTTTCCCCAATTTTTAGATGTTTTTGTTATGGCTTAGTTGATGACGTCTATAAATAAAAAAGCCCGCAAAGCGGGCTTTTACAGTAAGGCCGTCTTTAGACACCTTCGGTCATAAATTTGATGGCTGCTAAGATTTCATCATCGCTGCAGTTTGCACAGGTACCGCGTGGAGGCATAGCACGGATCCCTTCAATTGCATGCTTGTGTAATACGTCCATCCCTTGTGCTAAGCGAGGTTTCCAATCAGCTGTTTGTTTCCCTGGAGCGCCCAAAGCATTACCAGGAGCATGACAAGCAAAGCATGCCGTATTGTAAACTTGTTCGCCAGTACGAGGCTCTTTTGGGCCTGCATCAGCAACAACAGCACCCGCTAAGTAAACTTGGCCGACAGGAGCGATCCGCGCTTTTAACTCTTCGAGTGATTTTTCATCTGTAGCTTGTGCAAACAAGGCACAACTGAACAGTGCTAAGGCAACAGTAATTTTTTTCATTGAGCGGGATCCCCACAGTAAATTAGCCGTACAAATTTTATGGCATTATAGCGCTGCCCTAAGCTTTTGGGAAAGCCCCGAGTCAATGTTCTGTACTGATTTGCATCAGGATATTTTGATTTTGTGATCCAGACGATCATTTTTTAGGATCGGATGGATCTGGCGGGTCTTGTCTTAATCGAAAAGTCCACTAAAAACTTTGTCATTTAAGCTAATTTTTTTTGATTTTTCCACTTTGCAAACCCTGACTTTGTGGTAGTCTATTCAACCATTCTCTGTACCAATTTCATTTTCAATTGCAGATACAGAGAGTTTGGAAAAATACTTTCCACAACAGGAAGTTAAAAATAATAACAAGGGCTTCTTAGATTTCCCCTTCGTTTTTTATAATAAATTCAATAAGTTAGTTCGCACAAGATACTCTTGAATATTGAGTAGGCTTTAGTGTGCTCGAAACTTTTTCACAAACATATCCACAGTTTATCCACATTTCGTTATTCAACTCGCACTGGTCTGATGGCGATGGATATGGCATGCTGCACTAAATATTTTCGGAGCGACGCGCATGGTGACAATTCCTGCTGATCCACTGATCCTAGTCGATGGATCTTCCTATCTTTTTCGAGCTTATCATTCACCTCCGCATCTGACGAATTCGCGCGGCGAGTCTACCGGGGCCATTTATGGTGTGGTAAACATGCTGAAGAGCCTATTGCGGCAATATAATCCCAGCCAAATGGTGGTGGTTTTTGACGCCAAAGGGCCAACCTTCCGCAATGAACTGTATGCCGAATACAAAGCACATCGTCCACCCATGCCCGATGATTTGCGTTATCAAATCGAGCCTTTGCATCAGATCATCCGAGCGATGGGACTGCCACTTTTATGCATTTCAGGCGTTGAAGCAGATGATGTCATTGGTACCTTGGCGACAAAAGCCAGTGCTGCGGGGCGGCATGTGCTGATTTCCACCGGCGATAAAGACATGGCTCAGTTGGTCAATGCGCATGTCACGCTGATTAATACCATGACGGATACTTTATTAGATCCTGCGGGCGTGAAAGAAAAATTTGGTGTGGGTCCTGAATTAATCATCGATTATCTCGCATTGATGGGGGATAAAGCCGATAACATTCCTGGTCTACCAGGGGTTGGTGAAAAAACCGCACAAGCCTTATTACAAGGCTTAGGTTCAATCGCTACTTTATATCAACGCTTGGATGAAATTGCTGCGCTAGGATTTCGTGGTAGTAAGACGATTGCTGAAAAAATGCGTGAGCATCAGGCGCAATTAGAACTGTCGTATCAACTTGCAACAATCAAAGTGGATGTTGAACTGCCGTTGCAATTTACCGATTTAACCATCCAAGCTCCTGATTACGCTGAACTTGCCAGTTTGTTTGCACAGTGTGAGTTTAAGCGATGGCTGGCTGAAGTGAATGCGCAGGCAAATGTTGCGAGTTCATTAAACTCGTCGTCTACAGAGCTCGTCAAAGAAAAAAACGCTGAACCTTTAGGCCAAGCTGTAGCAACCATAGCGCCAGTAGAGCCGATTGATCGCGGTAGTTACCGCACTATCTTCAACCAAGAGCAATTCTCAGACTTACTGACTCACTTACACACTGCAACCTTAGTGGCCTTTGATACAGAAACCACCAGTTTGGATTATATGGTTGCGGAGTTGGTTGGTTTGTCTTTTGCCACGGCCCCAGGCCAAGCTTGGTATCTGCCTGTTGGTCATGATTATATTGGTGCACCTGCGCAGTTGCCGTTGCCGGATGTGTTGTCCGCATTAAAGCCATGGTTAGAAAATCCATCGGCATTGAAAGTCGGTCAAAACTTAAAATATGATCAAAGTGTGCTGGCCCGTTACGATATCGCGCTCAAAGGCATTCAGTTCGACACTATGCTTGAATCTTATGTCTTGAACAGTGTGGCGAGTCGCCATGATATGGACAGTTTGGCCGAAAAGTATTTGCAGCATAAAACAATTACTTTTGAAGACATTGCAGGTAAAGGTGTTAAGCAGCTGACGTTTAATCAGATCGAGCTGGAAAAGGCAGCGCAGTATGCTGCTGAAGATGCAGATGTAACTTTGCGCTTGCATCAAACCTTGTGGCCGCAACTGCAAGCGTCGCCAAATTTGGCTGCAGTATTAACAGACATTGAAGTGCCACTTTTATCCGTACTGTCAACTATGGAGCGAACTGGTGTGTTGGTGGATGCGCAATTACTCGCCGTACAAAGTGAGTATTTGGCAACACGCATTCAGACACTGGAGCAGCAAGCGCATGCTGAGGCAGGCAAAGCATTTAATTTGTCATCGCCAAAACAGCTGCAAGAAATTTTATTTGATCAACTTGGCCTGCCAGTGATTAAGAAAACGCCGACGGGCGTACCTTCTACTGCAGAGGAAGTGTTAGTAGAACTTGCGCATAATTATGTGTTGCCACGCATTATTATGGAACATCGCAGCTTAAGTAAATTAAAGTCGACTTATACCGATAAACTTCCGCAAAGCATCAATCCTCAAACGGGGCGAGTGCATACCTCTTACCATCAGGCGGTGGCTGCGACAGGTCGCTTAAGTTCGACTGATCCAAATTTACAGAATATACCAATCCGTACCGAAGAAGGCCGGCGCATCCGCCAAGCGTTTATTGCACCACCCGGCAAGCAGATCTTGGCGGTTGACTATTCGCAAATTGAATTGCGGATCATGGCGCACTTATCTCAAGATGACGCATTGTTATCCGCATTTGCTCAGGGCTTGGATATCCATCGTGCGACAGCGGCTGAAGTATTTGGAGTGGCTTTGTCAGAAGTGACCAACGAACAGCGCCGCCGAGCCAAAGCGGTTAACTTCGGGTTGATCTATGGCATGTCTGCGTTTGGTTTAGCGCAGCAACTAGATATTAGCCGGGGTGAAGCTCAGCAATATGTTGATACTTACTTCAAGCGCTTTCCTGGCGTGTTAGCTTACATGGAAAGAACACGGCAACAAGCGCATGAACTCGGGTATGTTGAAACCCTATTTGGTCGACGACTGTACCTTGCTGAAATTCGCAGCAGCAATATGGCAAGACGCAAAGGGGCTGAGCGAGCGGCGATTAATGCGCCGATGCAAGGCACCGCGGCTGATATTATCAAGAAAGCCATGTTAGCGGTGGATGCTTGGTTAAAGCAGCAAAACCCAGCTGAGATTAGCATGATCATGCAGGTGCACGATGAATTGGTATTTGAAGTGCAGCAAGATCACTTAACTCGATATCAGCAACAGATTGTCGATTTAATGCAATCTGCGGTCAAACTTGATGTGCCGTTATTAGCTGAAGCTGGCAGCGGCAACAACTGGGATGAGGCTCACTAAAATAAAACGACCATCGAGTGAACTTTGTTGAGAATTATCACTCTGAGATATTAGTGAACATTCCTTATCCCTGGTCGGTCACCTTCTTGCCCCTGCTTTGCAGGGGCTTTTTTTTGGTAGCGATGCCAGAATCCAGCATTTGTTTGCTCAGGATCCCCAAATGAACGCGTAAAAAAGGTGATTTTATTACAGTTTTTCTGCGTAAGAAGAAAAAATAAGCGATTTTTGTAGTTTAATTACAAAAAGCGCTTGCTTTTTAAACCGAGATCATTACAATGAATTTCGTAGGGTACAGAGGTAAGATGTTCTATCTTTCAACGAAATCAATATTATTTATTGATTTTAAATGGAAAGAAGGCTTATTTAGCCGCCCCGCTGGTTTCAGCGGGGCGTTTTTTTTTGTCAAAAATAAACTAATTCTGAAATTTAATTAGATTTTCTAGAGTAAATACTTTAAAAGCGCAAAAAAGCATGTATAATGCGCTTGTCTTCATATGTAAGACACCCTGTTGATTTGAAATTATTTGATAGCTTCTCCCCGTTTGCTATGCCGGCTGTTCCTTGAACCGCCGGTTTTTCTTTTTTTGGGGTTGGTGTTTTCTAACGCTGCTGGCAAGTTGCCTGTATTTAAAACGCAACTATCGCTTCTAATTAGTTCGCTGGAATTTTTTGGGTTTTTCTTCAATAGAACTTAAGAGGCGGGCTGAGCATGGATACATACTCAAAAACGCGGATTGACATCCATCTGAAACAATACGAATACACTGTGAGCATTGGTTAATCACCAAGGCCCACAGCAGACTGATTAATTAAGACGATTCAGCAACGTTGGCGTCTTCATCTCGGCTATACCAATCATCCAAGACTTGCTCCAGATCAGTGAGCCCTAGTTTGTTTAATGAACTAAATACATGCACTGTGACATCGCCCATAAAGGCAAGCGATGCTTCACGGACCTCTAATAACGTCTTTTTGCGCGGGCCTGGGCTGAGCTTGTCTGCTTTAGTTAATAATAATAAAACCGACAGATTACTTTGAACTGCCCAATGGATCAGTTGCTGGTCTAAGTCTTTCAGTGGGTGACGGATATCCATTAATACCACGAGCCCCTTCAGGCTTTGACGTTTCATTAAATATTCGCCCAATGATTTTTGCCATTTTTCTTTTACTGCAAGCGGGACTTTGGCAAAACCATAGCCAGGTAAGTCGATGAGCCGTTTATTCTCTGCTAACGTAAAGGTGTTAATCAGTTGCGTACGGCCAGGGGTTTTACTGGTGCGTGCTAAACTATTTTGGCGAGTTAGTGTATTGAGAGCGCTTGATTTGCCAGCATTGGAGCGGCCTGCAAACGCCACTTCAATACCGGTATCGGCCGGCAATGCGGAAATATCCGGGGCGCTGGTCAGGAAACTTGTTTGCTGAT
>JACCEA012036593.1_pt1 | contig 40334 bp, 37 predicted proteins | sample 7449851 | NCBI WGS metagenome assembly JACCEA01 (sample SAMN15323453, study PRJNA562643) | freshwater metagenome | isolation source: river surface water | place: USA:Blue River Watershed | collected 2017-08-18 | reverse complement strand
CCTTGACTAGTGTTTTTACCCAAACCACTTACAGCTAATGTAAAAATACAAGGCCATAAAGTACTACAGAATAATCCAACAGAAGTAAAGGCATATACACTTGTCATTCCGGAAGTAGTCATACCAATTAATAACGCCAATATTCCTAAACCAGAAAATATTAATAGCATACGCGCAGGATTTCCTTTACTAGCCATATCAGCACCAATAAGTACTAAAATAATTAAAGCATAAACATAAAAAGGAGTTAAATCATGTTTAGCAATAGCATTAACTAATAAAAATACTCCAAATGCTAAATAGGGTGCTATAAAACGCAATATCTTCTGCAAATCCATTTTATCAGTAAAAGCTTCTACTGCTCCCGTCCATCTTCCAATCATTAAACTAGCCCAGTACAATGAAATATATGGCGCAATATCTTTCGTTAGAAAACCTAAATCTTTTTCCATGTATGCTGGCAAATTACTTGCTGTAGATACTTCCACTCCTACATAAACAAATATGGCAATCATTCCTAAAATTAATTGCGGATATTTTAAAGCGTGACCTCTATCATTAGAAATAGAATCATCAGATTCAACAACAGCTTCTGGTTTATCTGGTAATGAAGAAAACTTAAGAAAAATAGCAACTAATAAAAAGGCAGCACCTAATATTAAATAAGGAATTTTAACACTCTCAATATCTAAATTTGTAGCACCTGAAGAAGCCGAACCAAAAATGGCAAAACTTACAATCAATGGGCCAATTGTTGTTCCTAAATTATTAATACCTCCAGCCAAGGTTAAACGTTGAGAACCTGTATTAATTGGACCTAATGCAATAGCTAATGGATTTGCAACTGTTTGTTGAAGTGAAAAACCTAAACCTACTGTAAACAAACCAGATAACATTAAAGGAAATGAACCTGAATTTGCAGCAGGATAAAATAACAATGTTCCTAATGCCGAAATTATTAAACCTAATGCTAATGAATTTTTGTAACCAATTCGATTAATCACATCACCTTTTGTAATATAGGAAATTATCATATAAATAATTGACCCTACTGTATAAGCTACATAAAAAGCAACAGAAACTAATTGACTTTGTCCTTGAGTTAAATCAAAAGCTTCTTTAAAAACTGGAATTAATATATCGTTACTTGCAGCAACAAATCCCCAAAAAAAGAAGACTGTTACTAGTGGTATGAATTGTGCCCAATTCGTCTTAACTTGATTTACTTGCATAATTTAGTTTGTTTTTTGTTGTTTGATTAAAGTTTGAATAAATTCAATTTATATTTGTTAAATATAGTGTTATTCATCTTTCGTTTAAAAACAAACTGAATATTTTTATTAACGAAAACGTTTTCGCTTCAATAAAAAACCCGATGTAAAATCGGGCTTAAATTTATTTGGCTAGAAGAACGTCTTGCTTTTCTTCTACATAATCTTGTAAATACTTAAATCGTTCTGTTAATTGTCCGTTTTCGGTAATTTTTGCTCTTTGTAAAATTCCGTCTTTATCACCATTAAAAAAAGCAGGAATAACGTGTTTCATAAACATTTCGCCAAAACCTTCACTAGCGTCTTTTGGCAATTCACAAGGTAAATTATCAACTGACATTACCATTATTGAAGCAGGATGTGTATAAGGCACTTCTTTATGTTCACTAGGCAAATAGCCAAAGAAAGGCTCTGCAATAGTAGATGCTTTTAGGGTACAAGCTACAGGACCATCTACATCACATGAAATATCGGCCACTACTTGAATTTTATTATCAGCGGCACGAAGCATATCACGAGTTAAAATATCAGGCGAACCATTTCCGTGGAAGTGACCTGCAATAAACATATCGGCAACTTTGGTAAAACGTTCGAAATGAGAAACGTAATCTTGTGGATTTTTATAGAAATCGTTATTATCTAAAACCTGACCATCTTTGCGTTTGTTGTAATCTAAAACGTCAATTTGTGTATATACAGGTTCCGTGTATTTTTTATTCAAAAAGTCGTCAACGCTTACCTGTTTGATTTTAATTCCGTCTAAAATTTCTTTTGCTCCCATTCCTACTTTTCCATGACCAGTAAGTACAATCTTGATGTTTGGGAGGATTTGACGTTTTAAACGAGCAATTAAATCTTCTTTACCACTTAAGGTTTCGGCTTTTGGCAAAGTAAACAAATCATATTTGATTCCAAATCCTCTGAAACCGTTATAAGCGCCAACTAAACCAGCATAACGACCAAATCCAATTAATCGATGATTCGTAGCATCTACAATTGTTTCATGGTCATACAATTCGATGTTTTTGTCTAAAATAGCTTGTAATAATTTTCGGTTGTAAGGCTGTTTTTTTATTGTATGCGAAAAGAAAAAATACTTTTTATTTGGTATTAAAGCATCAATAGGCACTTCTTTAACGCCAAAAAGCACATCACAATCGGTCATTTCAGTAGTGACATTAAGTCCTAAATTACTATATTGTTCATCAGAAAAAATTCGAATATCCGAACTTTCTACTTTTATTTGAGCTTCAGGATGAGCAGATTGTAATCGAACCAACTCTTCAGGAGTAAAAACAACTCTTCTATCAGGTGGATTTTTTCGTTCTTTAATGATTCCGAATTTCATATTATTTTATATTGTAACCAATTGTTGTATTAATGTTACAAATATAACATTTTACTAGACTTTATACAAACTCTTTTTTAATTGAAAAAATGGTAGTACTTTTGGCTCACTTTTTGATTAAAAGTAAAGGTCTGCAAACTAAAAACTGCAACTGAATACTCAGAAATTGGGGTCGACTGGTTTTGACAGCGAGTGGAATTGATTAGTAAGCACGTCGAGCGTTGTATGTTTAGCTCGTAAATCCAAATGTACGAACTTATAAACGGCGAAAATAATTACGCTTTAGCTGCTTAATCTGAATTATAGTAAGATTTGCCTAGTTCCTACCAGGTAGGAAAGCTAGATTCTCCTCAAAAGCCTTGGTTTATGGCGGTTGGTTAAGGGGAACCGTAAAAGTAGACCTAGGAACGGTAATGCTTTAAATCCGTTCTGACACTGACAGAGCTAAGCAAAGAGTGGCAGTTTCTAGCCTTGCTCTTTGTCGAAAACCTAAAATGAAACTAAGCGTGTAGAAAGCTATTTGATTGCTTGTTTGGACCCGAGTTCGATTCTCGGCGACTCCACAAATAAACCTGTAAAATAATTTTACAGGTTTATTCATTTTATAATTTTTCCATTAACTTTCACCGGAATTAGTCATTGATGCTTTATTCATTACAGTGCTTCTAACCTGAAGTAATACTTTTTCTCGCTATAAGGCTTACAAGCAATTGTTATAAATCCTCTAAAGTAATGATGCGCTCTTTTAAACCAAAAACCACTACTTCAATAATATTCAAACAACTAGTCTTATCCATTATGGTTTTCCTATGAGCTTCAACTGTTCTTTTGCTTATAAAGAGTTGATCCGCAATTTGCTGACAAGTCAATCCTTTTGCCGACCAAAATATAATTTCTTTCTCTCGGGGTGAAAGTAAATCTTTATCTAAAGTTAAACGATTATCGTTTTGTTTTTCTTTCCATAAAATTGCCTCTTTGACAACATCTGATAAAGAAATGTCAAAATAATAGTCTTTTTCAATCATGCTCAATACGGCATCTTTAAATGAATCTGTTGAAGAATTTTTGGAAAAAAAACCATTAGAACCCGATTCAAATATTTGATGAATAGACTCTTTTGTGGTAAGTTGCGATACGGTCAATATCTTAACAGCTGTGTTTAATTGCTTTATTTTTTTACATAAGGTAAATCCATCCATAATTGGCATTTGAATGTCTAATAGAATCAAATCAACTGTGTTATATTCTAAGTAATTTAAAAGTAAATTTCCGTCATCGGTATCAAAAACAACTTCTATAGTAGGTATTTGTTCTAATACAAAAATGAGACTCTTACGGAACAATTCATGATCATCTACAAGGGCAACCTTAAACATAGTATTATCGTTTTATTTGAATGATATAAATATTAAATCCGTCTTTAGTAACTTGTTTCATGACTGCACCAATACTCTTCAATCTGGAAATAATATTCTGTAAACCTCCACTATGACGCAATTCTAATGCAGAAAAGAAATCAAATGAAACACCATCATCTACAATACTTATTTGCAACTCTTTTGCATAACTCAAAAAAACTAATTCTACTTTTGAAACATGACCATGCTTTAACATGTTTTGAATCAATTCCTGAATCAATCGAAACAATGCATATTTCTCATGGGAACTCAATTCAAAAGCATTCAAATCGCCTTTCAATACAAAAGTAGCTTCTGAATGCGATTGCAAAAAATCGAAATATACTTCTAGTGCGGCTTTTATTCCCTTTTGTTCTAATAAAGGAGGCATTAATTTTTGACTAATTACCCTAACATTTTCTGTTGTTTGTTGAAGTGTACTTTGCAACAATTGAACATGAGCTTTAAATTTGGGATCTACTACTCCCGATTCTAATCCAGCTAATGTAAATTTTAATGCATTTAAATCTCCCTGTACTCCATCATGCAAATCTATCGCAATTCGTTCGCGCTCCCTTTTTTCGCTCTCTAGTGCTGTTTGCAATAATAAATTAGCCTCATTACGCTTCATCTTCATAAAATGATTCTGATAAAATAGTACTAAAAACAACAACCCAAATACTAGAAATAGCATAATACCTGTTCCTAAAATAAATGCGGTTTTTATATCTTGAGTTATTTCCATGCAAAACGTAAATTTATGCCAATTTAAAAGTTAACCTGTTAATAGTACTAAGTATTTATACGTAATTAATTCACTATTTCTTTTCTAGCTTTCCACATACCAAGTATTAATAAAGTCTTGTGAAAAATATTAAAAAATAAATTAATCAACCAATAATATTGAAAATTAGGTCTTTCGTTTTTATAAATAGCATCCGCAAATAAAAACAAAACCAAAACACCCGTGTAGTAAAATAAAAATCCTGAAACAAAGTAAAAAGTTGGACTATCCGATAAGGATTGCAATGAAACCTCCATAAACACTCTCTTAAACCAAATAAGAGCATAAATTAAAATTAATAAAGTAAGAAATGAAACCAAATACGATAAGTTATTCATATATTTTTCCATCGTATGAGAAAAAACCAAATAAACAAACAATAAAAAATACAACAAACTACTCACTCGAAACCATTGCTTTCTCTCTTTACCTAAAATGATATAAAAAAAATATTGAATCGTAAAAAAGGATAAAAAATCATAAGTGTAAAACCAAGGAACCGAATTTATTCGCAATAAAAATGTAAATACAAATTCATAAATTCCACCTACAAAACTTAAGATAACAAAAGGTAAAATGGGTTTAATTTCCAAAGTTAAATTCCTCTTAATAATCCAATAAAACAGTAAGGGAAATAAGGAATAAATTATCGTAAAAAGTAATAATATTTTCATAAAGTGTCTTATACAAGTTTTCAAATATAAGGCATTATAATTTGGATTTGTAATTTATCTAATGTTGATTTGTAAAAAATTCCACACCATGTACATGTCACCCATTTATACCTTTTTTTTCTACACTGCAATTATTTCAGGACTTATTCCACTACTCCTTATATTCATAAAAAATTCTAAATTTAACAAATTTAAAAATCCCATTTTACCCTACATTGTTCTTGTATTTATTGCTAGTTTGTACGAATATTTTGGTTCTTATATACTAGAAATAAATACTGTTGCTTGGTTCATGATCTATAAAGTAGGAGCATTTGGTACCTTAAGTTATTATTTTTATCACCTGTTAAATAAAAAATTTAAAGTCATCTTTATAGCGTTTACAATACTATTTACTGTAATATTTTTTATAAATCTTCCTAAAGTAAGCAATGAAACCTTTTTAAATATTAATGGCTTTTTAAATGCTATAATAACGGTATTTATCATTATATGCGCTATTTTATGGTTCAAACAATTACAGTGGAAAATTAATTTAAATTCACATCCTAACTCCTATATAATTTTCGGACTACTTCTTGTTTATTGTGGTACGTTATTTTTGCATTTATTTGGATATAGTATTTACCTAATAAACAAAGAACTGTTTTTTTCTGCATGGATACTTAATTTATTTCTAAATCTAATAAACAGACTATTGCTAACCTTTGGAACTTGGAAAATTTTGAAGTCGCATTACAAGAATTAAGTATAAATACGTATAAGCAAATCTATATTTTTACTTAGTTTTACGCTTTAAATTAAATTTCAAAAAATGAAAAAAAAATTATTATTAGCGCTATCATTAGGATTAATGATTACGTTTACTGGGTGTAGCAGTGACGAAGACTCAAGTACAACATCAATTGTAGGAAAATGGAAGTCTGAAAAATTTGATTATTACACAAATGGAGTTCTTGACGAAACTGTAATTACAGTTGAAGAGAATTCAAGTTGTCCAGATTACGTTGAATTCAAATCAAACGGTACCTATGTTTCGATTGAAAATGATGTAAATTGTAATGCAACAGCAGATGCAAGTGGTACCTATACATATAACGGAACCAACATTTTTTACAACAGTGGAGGTGTAACTGAAACCATTACCGTAATTTCATTAACCTCATCTCGCATGAAATATGACATAACCGAAACTTCATCTGAGGGAATCGTTTATAAAACAGTAGGGTACTTAAAGAAAATCAATTAATAAAACTTAAATGGTTTATATAAAAAAAGGTTTACTAATTAGTAAACCTTTTTTTATTCCATTTTTATTACTATTCCATTGAATAAGCTTTGAACTCACCATTTGTAATATTAATAGTTTGGTCATTACTATTTGTTATAGTTGCTGTAAAAGTTCCTTTGATATAATCACCTGTCGATTGTGTTATTGTAATAGTTCCTAATTCCGCAAAATCAAAATCAAAATTCAATGCCTGAGAATCAAATGAAATTTGATACGGATTTTCAAAACTATCATCAACATCAAAAGTTCCATTTGATAGCATTAATGGCAACCAAAGAGTTAATTGTGTATCACCAGGATTTGTTAACGTTCCGTTATTTCCATTAATAGTAATAGCTCCAGATTCCGCAGTAATAATGTCTCTGAAATTATAATTAGTTCCATTAATAGTAAACTTAATATAAGTATCTGAGTTTCTAGAATTACTATCATCAGAACTACATGATAACAACGTAAATAAAATTACGGCAATTGATAAGATTTTTTTCATTTTTTAAAGTTTAAAATTATTGGCAAATCTAAAAATCAAAATGCTTATCCTTCTAAGTATAAATACCTAATTTGTATAACAAAGTAAAAATCTTTTGAAAGTAAAAAAATATTTCAACATCGCAATACTTTATTCTTCTTAAGGAAAAAAAATAAAAAAAGCCCGCAAACATTACATCTGCAGGCCATCCTATTTGGGTAAATAAGAACTTATTTTTTTACATCAAAACGATCTAAATTCATTACTTTAGTCCATGCTGCAACGAAGTCATTTACAAATTTTTGTTGGTTATCGTTTTGTGCATACACTTCAGCTATAGCTCTTAACTCAGAATTAGAGCCAAAAATCAAATCCGCACGAGTAGCCGTCCATTTTAATTCGTTGGTTTTCATATCACGACCTTCAAATACTTCCTGATCGTTAGAAGCTGATTTCCAAGTAGTTCCCATTGCTAATAAATTAACGAAGAACGCATTGTTTAATTTATCTTTTGAAGTACTAAAAATACCATGTTTAGAACCATCATAGTTAGCATTCAAAGCTCTCATACCTCCTACTAAAACAGTCATTTCAGGAGCCGTTAAAGTCAATAATTGGGCTTTATCTACTAATAATTCTTCTGTAGAAACCGTGTATTTTGTTTTTAAGTAATTACGGAAACCATCTGCTTGTGGCTCTAAAACTGCGAATGATTTTACATCCGTTTGTTCTTGCGAAGCATCCATTCTTCCTGGAGTAAAAGGAACATTTACTGTGTAACCCGCATTTTTTGCCGCTTGCTCTACTCCTGTATTTCCAGCTAACACAATTAAATCCGCTAAAGACACTTTTTTATCTTTCGATTTTGCATTAAAATCAGCCTGGATTTTCTCTAAAGCCGATAATACACGATTCAATTGTGTAGGATTGTTTACTTCCCAACTTCTTTGTGGCTCTAAACGAATTCTCGCTCCATTAGCACCTCCTCTTCTATCAGAACCTCTATAAGTAGAAGCCGAAGCCCATGCCACTGATACCATATCTTGAATACTTAATCCCGAAGCTAAGATTTGCGCTTGTAATCCTTTCACTTCATTTTCTTTGACTAATTTGTGATTTACTGCTGGAATTGGATCTTGCCAAATTAAATCTTCTTTTGGTGCTTCTGGTCCTAAATAAGTGGTTTTAGGTCCCATATCACGGTGTGTCAATTTGAACCAAGCACGAGCAAAAGCATCATTGAAAGCTTTTTCGTCTGTTAAGAAACGTCTAGAAATTTTCTCGTAAATTGGATCATAACGTAACGATAAGTCAGTCGTTAACATATAGGGTTTGTGCATTTTGTTTTTGTCAAATGCATCAGGAATAATCTTATCATCTGTTTTAGCAATCCATTGTTTCGCTCCTGCTGGACTTGTAGTTAATTCCCAATCGTATTTGAACAAGAACGTTAAGTAATCGTGACTCCATTTTGCTGGAGTTGATGTCCAAGTAACTTCTAAACCTGAAGTAATAGCATCTGTCCCTTTTCCTGATTTATAGCTGCTTTTCCATCCTAATCCTTGCTCTTCAATTGGCGCTGCTTCAGGATCTGGCCCGACTAATTTAGCATCACCAGCACCATGTGTTTTACCTAAAGTGTGTCCACCTGCAATTAAAGCAACAGTTTCTTCATCATTCATTCCCATTCTTCCAAAGGTTTCACGGATGTCTTTTGCTGCTAATACCGGATCTGGATTTCCATTAGGCCCTTCTGGATTAACATAGATTAACCCCATTTGTACTGCCGCTAATGGATTTTCTAATTTTCTTCCTTCCGAATAACGTTGGTCATCTAACCATTTGGTTTCTGGTCCCCAATACACATGCGACTCTGGTTCCCAAACATCTTCTCTACCTCCTGCAAATCCAAAGGTTTTAAAGCCCATGTCTTCTAATGCAACGTTACCTGTTAAAATCATTAAATCGGCCCAAGAGATTTTATTACCATATTTTTGTTTGATAGGCCATAACAAACGACGTGCCTTGTCTAAGTTACCATTATCTGGCCAACTGTTTTGAGGTGCAAAACGTTGCATTCCAGCACGAGTTCCTCCTCTACCGTCGCCAGTTCTATACGTTCCCGCACTGTGCCACGCCATACGAATGAACAATCCTCCGTAATGACCAAAATCGGCTGGCCACCACTCTTGTGATTGTGTCATTAAGGTACGTAAGTCTTTCTTTAAAGCTTCATAATCTAACGATTGGAATTCTTTTGCATAGTCAAATTTTGCTCCCATAGGATCTGACTTTTCAGAATTCTGACGTAATACATTCAAATTCAATTGATTTGGCCACCACTGTTTGTTTCTATCAACTGTTGTAGTCCCCACAGTTGCAGGAGTGGTAGTAGTGCTATTCTTGCTGTTGTGATAATCAGCAGCATGAGGTCCGCTGTGAGGATTTTCTTTAGAAATACTCATCGTTCTCCCTGTTACTGGACAAGTAGCCGTTTCCTGTGCTATTGCAAATAACCCAAGAAATAAACTGGTTGTTACTAATACTCTTTTCATAAAGCTAATTATTTGTTTTTAAAGTTGATCAAATTTCGATTAATTTAAAATGGTTTTTTTATACTTTAGAATGTTATTTTTTATATAAGTATAGATTTTATTGATAAAGAGTTATAGTCTACTATAAGAAATACCTATTTTAAATAGTACTGCTCTTATACTCTAAAAATACCGTATTAATATTTATATTTGTACAAAATATTAATTATGCAACATATTATAAATCGCTTTATAAGCTACGTTACTATAGACACCGAATCTGATCCAAATTCAGATACTACTCCAAGCACAAAAAAACAATTAGACCTAGCCAATCTATTAGTAAAAGAACTAAAAGTAATGGGGATGACCGATATAACTATCGATAAAAATGGTTATGTTATGGCTACTTTAGAAAGTAATGTAAAACACGAAGTTCCTACTATAGGTTTTGTTTCTCACTACGACACTACACCTGATTTTACTGGAGCTAACGTAAAACCTCAAATTGTAAAAAATTATGATGGTGGTGATATCGTTTTAAATAAGAAACAAAATATCGTTTTATCACCAAGTTATTTCAAAGATTTACTTTTATATAAAGGACAAACTTTAATCACTACCGATGGAACTACATTACTTGGTGCCGATGATAAAGCGGGTATTACCGAAATTATGTCGGCAATGGAATACCTTATTCAACATCCAGAAATTAAACACGGTAAAATTCGTGTAGGTTTTACGCCAGATGAGGAAATTGGTCGTGGTGCTCATAAATTTGATGTTGAAAAATTTGGTTGTGATTGGGCTTACACCATGGATGGAAGTCAAATTGGAGAATTGGAGTACGAAAATTTCAATGCCGCTGGAGCTAAAATTACATTCAAAGGAAAAAGCGTTCATCCAGGATATGCTAAAGGAAAAATGATCAACTCGATGTTGTTAGCCAACCAATTCATTTCTAAATTACCAAAGAAAGAAATTCCTGAAAAAACTAAAGGTTACGAAGGATTCTTTCACGTAGTTGGAATTTCTGGAAGTATTGAAGAAACAGTGGTTGAATTAATCATTCGCGACCATAGTGCTAAAAAATTCAAAGAAAGAAAAGAGTTTATACATGAATTAGCCAATAAATTCAATAAAAAATGGCAAAAACAATTTGGTGAAGAAATCGTAATTGCGGAAGTAAAAGACCAATACTACAACATGAAAGAAAAGGTAAAACCTGTTTTCCATATTGTTGAAATTGCCGAAAAAGCGATGAAAGAATTAGGTATAAAACCAATCATCAAACCTATTCGAGGTGGAACTGATGGTTGTCAATTATCGTACAAAGGATTACCTTGTCCGAACATCTTTGCAGGTGGTCATAACTTCCACGGGAAATATGAATATGTTCCTGTTGAAAGTATGGTTAAAGCTACTGAAGTTATTGTGAAAATTGCTGAAATTACAGCTACAACTAAAAAATAAATCTATTTCATAATAGATAACTATTATAAAGACAGGCAATTTACAGCTTGTCTTTTTTTGTATATTCGCAATTCTATTCTTATTCAATAAAAATCAAAACAATTATGTTTCAAAAAATAAACCTTAAAAAGAATCTATTATTAGTTGCGCTTGTCTCAATTTCTACAATTACGTTAGCACAAGAAAAACATCTTAAAAACATCAAACAATTAACTTTTGGTGGCGATAATGCCGAAGCTTATTTTAGTCCAAAAGGAGATAAACTAACGCTTCAAGTTACCAATAAAGCCTTTGGAGTTTCGTGCGACCAAATCTTTATGTTGGATTTACAAGCTCAAGAATTTAATGAAAAAAGCTTACAATTAGTTTCAACTGGAAAAGGAAGAACTACTTGTTCTTTCTATATGCCTGATGGGAAACATATTATTTACGCTTCCACTCACGCAGCAGATCATGCATGTCCGGCTCCACCAAAACCTATTGATGGTAAATATCTTTGGGCAATTTATCCTGAATTTGACATTTACATGGCTGATTTAAAAGGAAATATTGTAAAACAATTCACTAATTCTCCAGGTTATGATGCAGAAGCTGTGGTTTCACCTGACGGAAAGAAAATTGCGTTCACCAGTATTAGAAGTGGTGATTTGGAAATCTATGTAATGGATATTGATGGTAGCAATTTAAAACAAATCACTTCTGGATTAGGATATGATGGTGGTTGCTTCTTTTCGCATGATAGTAAGAAAATCGTATTCCGTTCATCTCGTCCAAAAACCCCTGAAGCGATTAAAGAGTATAAAGATTTATTAGCACAAAATTTAGTAGCGCCATCTGAAATGGAAATCTATACTTGCAACATCGATGGTTCTGATTTAAAACAGATTACGAATCTTGGGAAAGCCAATTGGGCACCTTACTTCCACCCTTCTGATAAAAAAATTATCTTCTCCTCGAATCATCATTCCACACGTGGTTATGATTTCCAATTGTACATGATTGATACCAATGGTGAAAATTTACAGCAAATTACTTGGGAAAGCGAATTTAATGCGTTTCCAATGTTTTCTCCTGATGGAAAAAAATTGGTGTTCTCTAGTAACAGAATGCAAAGCAAACCAAGAGAAACCAATGTGTTCATCGCGGATTGGGTTGAAGGTGATGCTGCCGAAATTGCACAACCAAAGTCACTAAAGAAACACATTAGTTATTTAGCTTCTGACGAATTACAAGGACGTTTAACGGGTTCAGAAGGCGAGAAAAAAGCTGCCGATTATATTGCAAAAGAATTCAAAGCTTTAGGATTAAAACCTTATGCAAACAATAGTTATTTCCAAAAATTCAATTACAAAGTAAAATTGAATCCTCATGCTACAGATGGTTCGGGTGACAAAGCCAATCAAGGAACCAATGTAATTGCGTTTTTAGATAACAAAGCTTCTAAAACCATCATTATTGGAGCACATTACGACCATTTAGGTTTAAACGAACACAACCATTCTACAAAACCTAATTCACATGGTGAAATTCATAACGGAGCAGATGATAATTCTTCTGGTGTTGCTGGAGTTTTGGAATTAGCTCGTATGCTATCAAAAAACAAAACCAAAGAAAATGCGAATTATATTTTTGCTCTATTTTCAGGCGAAGAAGATGGTTTAATAGGTTCAAAACACATGGCAGAAACTTTAAAATCATTATATCCTAATGTAGTAACGATGATAAACATGGATATGATTGGAAGATTAAATGCAGATAAAGGGTTAACTGTGGGTGGCGTAGGAACTTCTCCTGAATTCACAAACATCGTAAACAAAAATAAACCAGCTGGCTTTAATGTTACTTTAGACCTTGCAGGACAAGGACCTTCTGACCACACTTCATTTTATTTAAAAGATATTCCAGTGTTGTTTTTCTTTACTGGTACTCATAATGATTATCACAAACCAAGTGATGATGAGGATAAAATCAATTACTACGGTGTAAGAAACATTACGGATTATGTATTCAGAGTTTGTTCAGAAATTGAGAAATTAGAGAAAGTTGAGTTCACTAAAACAGCTATGAATACTGAAAAAGTAGTTCCAAAATACAAAGTAACTTTAGGAATTATGCCTGATTATACTGACCACGGAGATGGGTTACACATTGATGGTGTTACGGATAATCGTCCAGCTCATGCAGCGGGAATTTTAGCGGGTGATATTCTAGTAAAAATTGGAGATTGCGAAATAAAAGAAGTATACGGTTATATGGATTGCTTATCCAAATTAAGTGTTGGCGATGAAAAAGACGTAACCATAATGAGAAACGGTAAACCAATTACTGTAAAAGTAAAATTCTAAAATTTAATTAAAGAGGACTATGTTCCTCTTTTTTTATGAAGATTATTTACATTTGATAAACACAAAAGCATACTATTTTGGAAAAAGAAAATAAATGGAATAAAACCAACCAATGGGAAAATGAAATAGAACAATTACATGCTATCATTCGGAAAACACCTTTAATTGAAACTACAAAATGGGGCGGTCCTGTTTATACCTATAAAAACAAAAATGTAGTTGGTATCGGTGGTTTTAAATCCTATTTTGGAATTTGGTTTTACAATGGTGTTTTTTTGAAAGATGAAAAGAAATTGCTCATCAATGCAAATGAAGAAAACACCAAATCCTTACGTCAAATGCGATTTAATTCCGCTAACGAAATCAATGAGAAGTTGATTTTAGCCTATATTAAAGAAGCCATAGTGATTGAAGAAAAAGGATTAGCAATTCCAAAAGAAAAAAAAGAAACCATAATCCCTGAAATTTTGCAAAAAGAATTTGATAAAAATCGAGAACTTTTAGCCAAATTTAATACGTTTTCTCCTTACAAGCAGAGAGAATTCATTGAACACATAACTTCAGCCAAGCAAGAAAAAACACAAATGACTCGTTTAGATAAAGTCATTCCAATGATTTTAGAAGGTAGAGGTTTAAACGACAAATACAGAGCATAAAAAAAGCCGAATTTCAATATTGAAATTCGGCTTTTTTACTATTTAAAAAATCTTATTTTGCTGCTAATTTAGCGCTCATTTCCATAGAAATAGCAGATTTCTCCATTTTAATTTTACCTGCCATAGTTTCAACTACTACAGTATCTTCATTCATTTCTGCAATTTTACCGTGGATTCCTGCTTTAGTGATGATTCTATCTCCTACTTTTAATCCGGTTTCAAATGCTTTTTCTTTTTTGGCTCTCTGTTGTTGTGGTCTTATTAATAAGAAATAAAACACGGCAATCATTAATACTAATTGTATTGCTAAACTTGAATTCATATACTAATTATTAAAGCTACTATTTAGCAGCTGGTGTTACATTTGCTTTAATTTTGAACATTTCATGACCATTCTCGGTATTGGTCGTTAGTGTTACCGTTTTTTCTTGTTCTCCTGGTTTATTTTTAGAGTCAAAAGACACTTTGATAGGAGCGGAATCTCCTGGTTTAATTGGATCTTTTGGCGGTTGAGGAACAGTACAACCACAACTTCCTTTGGCATCTGAAATAATTAAATCAGATTCCCCAACATTTTTAACGGTAAATTCTGTTTCCACTACATCACCTTCTGTAATGGTACCAAAATCATGAATTTCTTTGTCTAATTCTATTATTGGTAATTTTCCAACTAATACTTTTTCTGCTTCAACAGTTTTCATATCAGCATCTGTAATTTTATCGGCTGCACTTTCTTGTTTACAAGAAACGGCTAAAAAAACAAATGAAACAGCTAATAAACTAAGTGATTTTCTAATCATATCATTAAAATTTATAATAAACCTCTACCTGATTTTTTTAATTTACCGTCTTGAGTAAATTCTTTTACCAAGTTATCTAAAATTCCGTTGATAAAAATACTACTTTTTGGCGTAGAATACTCTTTTGCAATTTCTAAATATTCGTTAATTGTTACTTTCGTTGGAATAGATGGAAATTTCAACAACTCACAAATTGCCATTTTTAAGATAATGGTATCAATTTCAGCAATACGTTCTACATCCCAATTAGGCGTTTTATCAATGTACTCTTTTGATAATTCCATTTCATTCAAAACCGTTTTTCTAAACAAGTTTTTTACGAAATCTTTATCATCTTCATCTTTGTAAACTTTTGGAATTACTAAAGTATCGTGTTCTCCTTTTAGTTGTTTGATTTGTTTTACAATTAAAGTATTAATTGCCGGTAAATCGTCCAACCAAGTCAATTTATGATCTTCCAAATAATCATATAAACGGTCGCTTGGAGCGATAACTTCAGTATATAAATCAACGATGAATTTTTTATCATCTTCAAAATCACCAACAGGTTTTTGCATGTAATTTTGATACAACTCACTTTCTTTAATCGTATCAATTAAACCTAAAATAATATCATCATTTAATTTCCAGTTATTGATGTTATGATCATCTATAGCAGTTTCCAACGCTTCCGATTCGGTTAGTAAAACCAAAACTTTATTATTGATAAATTTTAAGTTAGGATTGATTTCTTCTTTAGTAGCTAAATGTTTTTTAGAAGCCAAATCAATGTATTCTTCTTCTTTTTTCTTGATTTCTATGAGTGCTGAAAGCAATAAAAGATACAAATTTTGGGTGTTTTCGATACTTTGAAAAAGAAATTTTTCTTCTTTATCCAAATTATCAGATTGGTGTTGGTGCATTGCATAAATACTTTGCATCACTTTTACTCGGATATGTCTTCTGTTTAACATACTAATTAAGAACTTTATAAAATTAAGAGAGCGAAAAAGTTGCCTCTTTCGCCCTGCAAAAATACAATTTTATTTAAAACGAATTACTTCTTTAATTCATTTTTTGCATCATCAATACGTTTTTGCGCCATTGAAAAAGCCGCTTGATGCGTAGTAATGTTGTTATCATCTGCAAATTTAAAAATCTCTAATGCTGTATTATAGATGTTTTCTGTTTTCTCCATTACCTGAGCATTTGTCCATTTTACCAATTCTGAATACACGTTGATAACACCACCTGCATTAATTAAAAAATCTGGTGCATATAAAATACCTTTTTCTTTTAAGATTTTTCCATGAACTGCTTCGTTTGCTAATTGATTATTAGCTGCTCCAGCAATAATAGAAGCTTTGATATTGTTTATAGTAGCATCATTAATAGTAGCTCCTAAAGCACATGGTGCGTAAATATCTACATCAGCACTATATAAATCAGCACCAGTAAAAATTTTAGCTCCGTACTTCGCTCCTACTTGGTGTACTCTATCTTCATTGATATCTGTAATCGTTACGATTGCACCACTTTCTGTTAAGTGTTGTACTAACGATTCACCAACGTGACCAATTCCTTGTACTAAAACACTTTTACCTTCTAAATTATCAGAACCGAATTTGTATTTAGCTGCTGCTTTCATTCCCATGAAAACACCGTAAGCAGTAACAGGAGAAGGATTTCCAGAACCACCTCTTTCAACTGAAATACCCGCAACGTGTTTTGTTACTTCGTTAACCGTATCCATGTCTTTAGTTTCCATTCCTACATCTTCTGCAGTGATATATTTTCCTGATAATGAATCTACAAATTGTCCAAAACGACGCATTAATTCAGTCGTTTTTTGAGTTTTAGCGTCACCAATGATAACCGCTTTTCCACCACCTAAATTTAATCCTGAAATTGAGTTTTTGAAAGTCATTCCACGAGACAAACGCAAAACATCGTTTAACGCTTCCCATTCGTTTGTATAATTCCACATTCTAGTTCCTCCTAATGCAGGTCCTAAAACTGTGTTATGAATTCCAATAATTGCTTTTAATCCTGTATCTTTGTCGTGACAAAATACAACTTGCTCATGACCATCAAAAGATACTTGACCAAAAACAGGGTCTACTTTTTGAAGCTCATTGGCTTTTAATAATTCTGCTGTCATGCGATTTGAGTTATGTTGAAAATTATTCAATATTTAGTTACAATATTACGAATAATTTTAAAATGATTCAAAAAATTATATTTAATTTAATAATTTAGCAATGAAAAGCGAAAAAACTCGATAATCGTTCATTATCAATTGATTATCTTTTTAATGAATTTGATACAGAAATGGTATCACACTAAAGAATACTATGAAAGAATTACAATATTTAAACAAATACTTTGTCAAATACAAATATCGCTTCCTACTTGGAATAGTTATTACGATTGTAGCACAAATCTTCTCTTTATTTACTCCAGAGTTAATTGGAAACTCCATAAAAGTAATTGAAGACTACGTAAAAAGTCCAGATGGCGACTTACTTAGCTTTCAAAAATCATTATTTCACAACATTTTGCTGATTTTAGGAACCACAATTATCGCCGGATTTTTCACCTTCTTAATGCGTCAAACTTTGATTGTAATGTCGCGCCATGTGGAATTTGATTTGAAAAACGAAATATTCAATCATTACCAAACCTTATCGCAAAGTTTCTACAAACGCAATCGCACCGGAGATTTAATGAATCGCATTAGCGAAGACGTTGGAAAAGTGAGAATGTATGTAGGTCCAGCCGTAATGTATTCGTTAAATACCTTAATGCGTTTTACAATTGTGGTGATATATATGTACAACATTTCACCAAAACTAACTTTATATTCTTTATTACCATTACCTCTTTTATCGTATAGTATTTTCAAAATTAGTTCGATGATTCATAAACGTAGTGGCGAATTTCAAAAGAATTTATCAACGCTTTCTTCGTTTACACAAGAAATTTTCTCTGGAATTCGAGTAATTAAAGCCTATGCGATTGAAGGTAAAAAACAAAATGAATTTACTGATTTAAGCAATGAGAGTAGAACAAAAGCAATGGATTTAGCGAGAGTAAATTCGCTTTTTGGTCCGTTAATGATTTTACTTATTGGATTGAGTAACTTGGTTGTAGTTTATGTTGGTGGTTCTATGTACATCAATAACGATCCTGAAATTGCAAGTATTGGAGTTATTGCCCAATTCATTTTATACATCAACATGTTGACTTGGCCAGTGGCTTCTTTGGGTTGGGTTTCTTCATTAGTTCAAGAGGCAGAAGCTTCGCAAAAACGTATTAATGAATTCCTAAAAGAGGAACCTGAAATTAAAAATACGGTTAGCAGTCATACTTCAATTGAAGGCGCAATTAAATTTGATAAAGTTTCTTTTGAATATGAAGACACTAAAATCAAAGCTTTAGACCAAATTTCGTTTGAAGTTAAAAAAGGAAAAACGTTAGCGATTCTAGGAAAAACAGGTTCTGGAAAATCGACTCTTTTAACCTTAATTAGTCGTTTGTATGATACGACTTCAGGAACGATTTCAATTGACAATAAAGACATCAAAGACTTGAATTTATTTGATTTACGCAATCAGATTAGTGTAGTGCCACAAGATGCTTTCTTGTTTTCGGATAGTATCAAAAATAACATCAAATTCGGGAACGAACATGCTACTGATGAAGAAGTTATGGAAGCCGCTAAAAAAGCCGTAGTTCATGATAACATCATGAATTTCAATCAGCAATATGAAACGGTTTTAGGCGAACGAGGTATTACGCTATCGGGTGGACAAAAGCAACGTGTTTCTATTGCTCGAGCTTTAATTAAAAATGCTCCTGTACTTCTTTTAGACGATTGCTTAAGCGCTGTAGATACCGAAACTGAAGAAACCATTTTAAACAACTTATTAGACTATTGCAAAGACAAAACGACTATAATTGTGAGTCACCGAGTTTCTTCTGCCAAAAATGCGGATTGGATTATCATTTTAGACGAAGGTAAAATTATAGAGCAAGGTACTCATTCTCAACTATTAGACCTTAATGGTTACTACAAAGAGTTATACTTAAAACAACTTTCGGAAAAAGAAATTGAATAAACTTTTGTTTAATCCGATTTTTTTTTAGATTTTTGAGACGCTATAACACTAATTAATTGACAGTAGGATTATGAGAGAAAATGACATGTTAGAAAAAGAAGATATTTTTTCTAAAGTATTGCGTGCAGGAAGAAGAACGTATTTCTTTGATGTAAGAGCTACAAAAGCAGATGATTACTACATTACCATTACTGAAAGTAAAAAGTTTACAGAAGAAGATGGTTCATTTCACTTTAAAAAACACAAAATCTATTTGTACAAAGAAGATTTTGCTGCTTTCAGAGAAATTTTAGATGAAATGACGGATTTTGTTCTTGACCAAAAAGGAGAAGAAGTAATCTCAGAAAGACATCAAAAAGATTTCAAAAGAGAAGTTTATACTGAAGGAAACGATGAAGTAAAATCAGCTGAGAGCTTTACTAATATTGATTTCGACGATATTTAATCTTTTGAATAAATAATATAAATTCCCAAACTCTATTAAGAATTTGGGATTTTTTTTATCCAATTCGCAACCCATTTTCAACTGGCACATCAGAAGTCAGTAAAACAATATCGTTCTCCTCGCCTACCGAACCCAAAACCAAACATTCGCTCATAAAATCTGCAATTTGTTTTTTGGGAAAATTGACTACAGCAACAATTTGTTTGCCAATTAAATCTTCTTTAGTGTAACGTTTGGTTATTTGAGCCGAAGATTTTTTAATTCCTAATTCAACACCAAAATCAATCGTTAATTGATACGCTGGTTTATTTGCTTTTGGAAAATCTTGTACATCTAAGATAGTTCCAATGCGCATTTCTACTCTTTCAAAATCGTTCCAAGTTATCATAGGGTATAAAATAAAAAAGTACAATTTACCGAAGTAAATCATACTTATATTAATTTTTAATTTGATTTTATTTTTTTGATTTTACCTTACATGTATTGATGCCTAAAAACGTGTAAAGCGGGCAAAACTCTAAAGAAGCTGTAACAACCATCATGATTCCTGCACCTAATGCAACCCATTTCATGGTTCCGTCTAACATTCCTGAAAGTCCTAAAATTAAAGCAATCACTCCAATCATAACTCGTAAAAAGCGATCACCAGTACCTACATTTTTCTTCATAATCTAAAGTATTAAGTTTATTTTACTATTGGTTTGTTCTCATTTGTCCAATTGGTAATTCCACCCTCTAAATCAGAAATATTTTTGAATCCCAATTCTTTTAATCGTGTAGCCGCTTTGGAACTTCTTCCTCCAAGTTTACAATAAACCATTACTGGTTTTTCTTTATCTAAACTAGCTACTTTGGCATCAAAATCATCAGCCGTAACATCAATATTTATTGCATTTTCTAAATGACCCTCATTAAATTCTTCTGGCGTACGAACATCTACCAATTGCACATCAGGTTGAGCCATTTTTTTCTCATATTTGGCTACATCCAATACTTGAACACCATCTGCTTGATTCTTCAAACAAGAAGTCAATCCAAAAAATAGGATGACCAAACTCAATACTTTAAATTTCATTCTTTTTATGTTTTTGTTTGTTTTCGTTTATAAATATACAAAAAAAATTAATTCAAATGATTGCTAATTATAGTTGTTAAATCTTTAGCACTCAACACTCCCGATTGACGCCATAACATCTTTCCTGTTTTAAACAACATTAACGTTGGAACACCTCTAACCATAAAATGACTCGCCAAATCTTGGTGTTGGTCAACATTCACTTTTATAATTTTAACAGCATCTTTCAAATCTAACTTCACTTCTTGTAAGATAGGCGACATCATTTTACAAGGTCCACACCAATCGGCATAGAAATCAACTAATACCAAATCGTTACCATTTATAATATCATTAAATTTTGCATTCATAATCGATTTTTTTCTAATTCAAAGATACGATTTGGAATAACTTTCATCTGTAATATTTGTTACACAAACGTAATATGATAATTATCATTTTTTTTTGTTTTGAAGCGCAATAAGTTTGTATGGTGCTAAAAATCTATACTAATGTCAGTCTCAATAGTCCAAAAATATAACGTTCCCGGTCCCCGCTATACCAGTTATCCAACTGTTCCATACTGGGAAGAGGAAAATTTCCACATAGAAGATTGGAAAAGAACATTGTTGCAATCGTTTAAAGAATCTAACAATACAGAAGGTATTAGCTTATATATTCACCTTCCGTTTTGTGAAAGTTTATGTACCTTTTGTGGCTGTAACAAGCGCATTACCAAACGTCATGAAGTGGAAGACCCTTACATTGCAGCTGTTATTAAAGAATGGAAATTATATTGCGATTTATTTCCCAGAAAACCCATAATCAAAGAAATTCACTTAGGTGGTGGTACCCCAACATTCTTTTCTCCGGAAAATCTTGAATACTTAATAAAGGGCATATTTCAATACGCAACTAAAGCTGAAGACCATGAATTTAGCTTTGAAGGACATCCAAACAATACTACTAAACAACATTTACAAACACTTTACAATTTAGGTTTTAGAAGAGTAAGTTTTGGAGTGCAAGATTATTCGCCAAAAGTGCAAGAAGCAATTCATCGAATACAACCCTTTCACAATGTTGCGAAAGTAACATTTTGGGCAAAAGAAATTGGATATACATCTATTGGTCACGACTTAATTTTTGGATTACCATTTCAAACATTAGCCGACGTTAAAGATACAATTGATAAAACCAAATCGTTACAACCCGATAGATTAGCTTTTTACAGCTACGCACACGTGCCATGGATTAAAGGCAACGGTCAACGCGGATTTAAAGACGAAGATTTACCAAAAGACGACGAGAAACGAATGTTGTATGAAGAAGGTAAAAAACAACTAGCACAAAACGGCTACCATGAAATTGGAATGGATCACTTTGCATTAGAAAACGATAGCATGTATACTTCATTCAAAGAAGGAAAACTGCATCGTAATTTCATGGGCTATACCGCTTCAAAAACACAATTAATGATAGGCTTAGGCGTGTCTTCTATTAGTGATAGTTGGTACAGTTTTGCGCAAAATGAAAAAACAATAGAAGATTATTATACGCATTTAGCAGACAATCAATTGCCTATTTTTAGAGGTCACGTTCTAACTTCAGAAGATTTAATTATTAGAAGACATATTTTAAATTTAATGTGCCAATTTACTACTTCATGGAAAGATAAAACTCTAGATTTTCCTGAATTATCATCTGTATTAGCAAGCCTGGAAGAAATGGAAGATGACGGCCTTTTAACCATTCAAAATGATAGCATTATGGTAACTGAAAAAGGAAAACCTTTTGTGCGTAATATTTGTATGGCTTTTGATTTACGTTTAATTCGAAAAGCTCCTGAAACAAAACTATTTTCTATGACGATTTAAGTGAATATTATATGAAATGCTACTCTCTATCTTTTTATAACATCCACTTAAATCATTCGTATTTTATATATGCCGGCTTTGACAATTGAAAATCATAAAGCGATAAATTCGTATTCTCAAACGAATTAATCTTATTAATACCATCACCCTCAAATGGAATAGTTGGATAATACGAAAATGAAATTTGAAAACTATTAAATACCAAAAAGTCATTATTGATTAAAGCTCCAATACTAAATTTGGAATATACTTTACTCGAAAACAAAGCTTTTTCGTTTGCCAAAGAACCAAGCGTCATGTTGAAATACGGACTAAATCGGAAACCATACCAACTGCCGGGAATATACGATTGTGTTTGAAAAGAAACAGTCCATTTTTGTGTGCCGTTCAAACGATTATTAAACCCTGGCAAGCCATCTTCGTCAAGTAAAGTCAAACGATCTTTAAATGATTCATCTCGGTTATTTCCCCAAACATAGGTGGGTTTTATAAACTGTCGAAAACGCCAATTTCCTATATTAATTAATGGACTAAAATAATTTAATCCCAACCTAAAAGTAGTTTGTTCGGTTAAGCCTGCATCATAAAAACTTCCCCATTCTGCAAAACCACTAGCATAGCCAAAAGAACATTTTTTCCCATAAGAAACACTTAACCCAGTGTACATTCTTGAGTTACTATTTTTCTCCTGATGCCCAATGATTAGTGCAATATTTTCTCCGTATGGAATATCCTCTGTAATGTTATAATTAAAAACAAATGTATCTTGATAGAATTTTTGTCTCGAAACCCCAATCATTCCAATCCAATTCTTTTCATTTGAAAAATATCTTGTTGGATCTAAACTTAGGCTAGGCGTTCTATTAAATTTTTTTTCGTTGTAAGTCAATGCTAAAATTAAATTGGTAAAATAACGCTCCGAATTTGACTTGGGGGTTACTTTTAAGGCTCTTCCATACCAATATTCCTGAAAATGATAGGAAACTTGCTTGGATGTTATCTCATTTCCTTGTGGAAAAAGCTCCGTCATCAATTGATTTTCATAATAAATACCACCAGCATTTTTTGCAATCACAGAATAAAATGGTCTGTTGATATTAATACTTCGTCTGCTATCATTATCAAAATCATTCCCATAGTTAAAGTCAAACCTAACAAATGTATTTTTAATATTATTAATAGAATACTGCGCATAAGTGGCGCGCTCTTTTGTATCAAAACGATTTTTTACATTACCACTTATCAAATGCCCAAATCCTAAAATATTACGCTCAGTTAACTTAGCACTACTTTCTGTTGAAGATAAAGTTCCTGTAGGAATCAAAGTCCACGAATCCAAAACCCTAATTTTAATATCAATGGAGTCTTTATTTTTAGGAATATCAACGGGAACTATAGTAACTTCGCGAATATAACGCTGGCTTCTTATCAAACGTTCTGATTCTAACAATAATTTGGAATCTAATTTATCATACTTTTTAAAAAGAATACTATTTCTTATGGTGACTTCTTTTGTCTTAATATGAACGGTATTACCAAAATGCTCTAATTTGTGTTTTGGAACTTTCTTTTCGTTTGTAACCGAATATCCAAATGGATCTAACGTTTCAATTGTAATATCGCGAATAACCTTTCCTTCTTGATGCTTTTTGACCACTTTAACCTCTTTTTTAGGCTTAAAAGGAACCAAATTCTCCGCTTTTAAAGCAGATTCTTTAAAAATCAACTTGTAAACAAATCTCGAAAATTTACTTTTTTTAGATAAATCATTAATATTTTGATAGACAGAAACACTATCACTTTTTTTTTCAATAGTTTGCGCGTTTCCTTTCAAGGAAATCATACAAATACATAAAAAAAGAATAAGTTTCAATTTCATAGCTGGAGTAAAAACTAAACTTCGACGAAATTATTGTTTAAAAATCGAAAGTAGTAATAAAATTAAGCAAATACAACTAGTTTTCACTCGCAACATGACACAAATACCATTCCAAAAAGTTTATGTACCTTTGCAGCAAATTTAATACCCATGAAAACGTTCCAAGAATTCGATTTACCAAAATCACTACAAAAAGCATTAGACGAATTAGGTTTTGTTCACGCTACACCTATTCAAGAAAAATCGCATGCTGTAATTCTATCAGGAAGAGACGTAATGGGAATTGCACAAACCGGAACAGGTAAAACCTTCGCTTACTTGTTACCAATCCTAAAACAATGGAAATTTCAAAATAACGAATCACCAAGAGTAGTTATTTTAGTTCCAACGCGTGAACTAGTAGTGCAAGTAGCAGAAGAAGTTGAAAAACTAACCAAATACATGAGTGTACGAACGCTTGGTATTTATGGTGGTGTCAACATCAATACACAACGTAAAGCATTAGCCGAAGGTGTCGATATTTTAGTAGGAACGCCAGGTCGTGTAATGGATTTAGCGCTTGACGGTGTTTTACGTTTTGATGCCTTACAAAAATTAGTGATTGATGAGTTCGATGAAATCTTAAACTTAGGATTCCGCGCGCAATTGACTTCGATTTTAACTATGATGCGTGGCAAAAAACAAAACATCTTATTCTCGGCAACCATGACCGAAGAAGTAGATGAAATGTTAGATGAATACTTCGATTTTCCTGAAGAAGTTTCCTTGGCACCAAGTGGAACTCCGTTAGAGCAAATCGAGCAAATTGTATATCAAGTTCCGAATTTCTTAACCAAATTAAATCTACTAAAACATTTAATTCACGAAACAGAAGGAATGGATCGTGTGTTGATTTTCGTAAACAACAAACGTATCGTAGAATTAGTATCGGAAACTTTAGAAAGTGAATTTCCAGAGCAATTTGGAGTAATTCACTCGAATAAATCACAAAACTATCGTTTAAATACGATGGCTGCTTTTCAGTCGGGCGAATTAAGAGGTTTGGTTACAACCGATATCATGGCACGTGGTTTAGATATTTCTGACATTACACACGTAATCAACCTACAATTTACCGAAGAACCTGAAAAATACATGCACCGTATCGGTAGAACCGGTCGTGCTGATAAAACAGGTGTTGCCATAAGTTTGATTTCACCAAGCGAAGTAGAACCAAAAATTGAGGTAGAATTATTAATGAATACCGAAATTAAAGAACTTCCTATTCCAGAAGATTTAAAAATAGAAGAACGCTATTTAGACTTCGAAAAGGAAAAGAAAAAAATGAAGTTCTTACTAAAAACCCCTAAAAGAGAGGGTGGTCAAGCATTCCATGAAAAGAAAGACAAAAACAAAAAAGTCAACCTAGGCGGTCCAGGAAAACGTACTCCAAGAAAAACAGAATCCAGAAACCGTGCTGTGGAAAGAAAACGCGCGGAAAAGAAAAAGAAGAGATAATATTTTAGTGATCAGTGTTCAGTTTTGAGTTGGCAGAAAAAAATCCGTGTAAATTTCTCAAATCCGTGTCATCTGCGTTCCAAAAAATACTATACAACATTTTCTGAATTCTAATTTCTAAATTCTAAATGGAATTTCGTACTTTTGACAAATTCTAATAATAAATGCAGTTCAAACATCCAGAAATTCTCTACTTCCTTTTTCTGTTGGTTATACCAATTTTGGTGCATTTATTTCAATTACGTCGTTTTAAAAAAGAATATTTTACTAACGTAAAGCTTCTGAAGGAACTTCAAATTCAAACCCGAAAAAGTTCTAAAATCAAGAAATGGTTGTTGTTGGCGACACGTTTATTGTTATTAACTTGTTTGATTTTAGCTTTTGCCCAGCCTTTTTTCAACGCCAAAGACACCACAAATAAAGGAAACGAACTCATCATTTTATTAGACAACTCGTTTTCGATGCAGGCCAAAGGTGCAAAAGGCGAATTACTCAAACGTAGCATTCAAGATTTATTAGAAGAATTACCCGAAAACCAACAATTCTCATTACTTACGAATTCCGAAGTGTTTTGGGACACCGATATCAAATCCATTCAAAAAGAATTGCAGAATTTAAAATATTCTGCAATGCCGTTTCAGTTGGATTACTTGATTAATCAGGTCGAAACCAAAAAGAAAAACACCAAGAAAGACTACGTTATCATTACCGATGCGATTCAATCCGAAAGCAAAAAAGCATTGAATTTAGCAGAAAATAATGTGGTGTATTTCATCCAACCCGAAGCACAAAACAAAACCAATATCAGTATTGATAAAGTCGTAATTTCACAAGTCTTAGATCAGTTTTACGAACTAAAAATCACGCTTCAAGCTTTTGGAGCAACCGAAAATGAAGTGCCACTTTCTGTTTTCAGTAACAATAAAGCGATTGCCAAAACCATCGCAAAATTTGACAATCCAAAAACAGAAATTGCAATCACCATTCCAAAAAATGATTTTCACGGAAACATCAATATCGAAGATAACAGCTTAAGCTATGACAACGATTACTATTTAAGCATTTCAAAACCAGAAAAAGCAAATGTAATCGCCATCGGAAATTCAGATAAAAACAATTTCTTAAGTCGCATTTTTACTGCTGATGAATTTAATTTTCAGAGTACGGAATTGGCGACTTTAGATTACAATCAAATCGAAAATCAAGATGCAATTGTGTTAAATGAATTAGAAGATTTGCCAGTTGCTTTAGGAACGACTTTAAAATCATTTTACGAAAAAGGCGGCAATATTGTTTTAATTCCGAATGCGAAAAACACACCTTCTTTATTAAATGCTTTCGCGAAAAACTTCGGTGGATTGAATTATTCCCAACTTTCCACTTCTGGAAAACAAATCACGAAAATTAATTTCAATCATCCGTTATACCAAACAGTTTTTGAGAAAAAAGTGAGCAATTTTCAATATCCAAATGTAAAAGAAAGTTTCACTTTATCTGGAATAACGAATATTTTACAATACGAAGACAACTCGGTTTTTGTGGGTTCGACTACCAATCGATTAGGAACTTTTTACGCTTTTTCGGCTCCGATAAACAAACAAAATAGTAATTTTCAAAATGCACCTTTAATTGTCCCAACCTTTTACAATATGGGACAAAATCAAGGGAAAACAGGAATTAACGCTTATACTATTGGAGAAAACGAAAACCTAATTTTAGAAACAATTTTAGCAAAAGACGAAGTCGTTTCAGTTCAAAAAGATGGTTATAGTTTCATTCCAATGCAACAAATTTTGAATACAAAATGTAAATTATCATTTGGCGATTATCCAGAAGAAGCAGGAAATTTTGATGTGATAAAAGCGAACAATTCGCTAAAGAAAATCAGTTTCAACTATCCAAGAACGGAAAGCGATTTAACGCAAGTTTCAACTGCCAATTTTGAAAATTTCACGAAAGTAAACAACATATCCACCGTTCTAAACGACATTGCTTCCGAACGCACGAGCAATGAAATTTGGAAATGGTTTATCATCGCAACACTACTATTTTTAATAACAGAACTACTAATCCAAAAATTTGTAAAATGACGCAAGTTATTCTAAAACAAGCCAAAATTATCGACGCTTCAAGTCCGTTTCACAACCAAGTAATGGACATTAAAATTGAAAACGGTACGATAACTCAAATAGAAAAAGAAATCACTGCTACTTCAGGTTTTGAAGTCGTAAATATTCCTAATTTACACGTTTCTCAAGGTTGGATGGACAGCTCGGTTTCTTTTGGAGAACCAGGCTACGAAGACCGCGAAACCATAGAAAACGGATTAAAAGTTGCAGCTAAAAGCGGATTTACTGCGGTAGCTTTACAACCGAATTCAAACCCAACCATTGACAATCAAGCGCAAGTGCGATTTGTCTTGGACAGAGCTAAAAATCAAGCGACAACTTTATATCCCATCGGAGCCTTAACCAAAGGAAGCGAAGGCACAGATTTAGCGGAATTATTCGACATGAAAAACGCTGGAGCCATTGCTTTTGGTGATTATAAAAAAGCCTTACAAAATGCCAACCTTCAAAAAATTGCGTTGCAATACGTACAAGATTTTGATGGAATGTTGATTTCTTTTTGTCAAGATAGTACTTTGAAAGGAGTTGGAATAGCTAATGAAGGTGTTATAAGCACAAAACTTGGTATGAAAGGAATTCCTGCTTTAGCAGAAGAATTACAAGTCGCACGTAACTTATTTTTATTAGAATACACAGGCGGAAAATTACATATACCAACGATTTCAACTCAAGGAAGCATCAAATTAATCAAAGAAGCAAAAGCAAAAGGATTGAAAGTTACTTGTAGTGTTGCCGTTCACAATTTAGTCTTAAACGACGAAATGTTAATGGGATTCGATACTAGATATAAAGTATTGCCTCCATTACGTGAAGAAGCAACTAGAAAAGCTTTAGTAGAAGGGGTTTTAGATGGAACGATTGATTGTATTACTTCTGACCATAATCCATTAGACATCGAACATAAGAAATTAGAATTCGATTTAGCGAAGGATGGAACCATCGGTTTAGAAAGTGCTTTTGGTGCTTTACTAACGATTTTACCATTTGAAGTTGCAGTTGAAAAATTAAATGCTAATAAACTGGTTTTCAATGTAGAAAATCCATCAATAATAAGTAAAAACAAAGCCGATATTTCACTTTTCACCACAGAAGATGATTGGACATTTGGAAAAGAAAACATCTTATCAAAATCTAAAAATTCGGATTTCTTAGGACAAAAAATGAAAGGAAAAGCGATCGGAATTTACAACAACGGGCAATTGATAATCAACAATTAATCGATATGAAAGAAGAAATAAATAAAGGTAAACAAACAGCAATTGTAAGCTATTTAACTATTGTAGGGTCAATAATTGCAATATTTATGAATCAAGAAGAAAATCGTAGTGAATTTGCTAGTTTTCACATTAGACAAGCATTAGGTATTTTCTTAACCTTCTTTTTATTAGGATATCCCGTTGGTTACTTTGACAATTGGATGGTTTCGGCTTCATTTTGGATATTCATTTTCATCCTATGGATTTATGGCTTTATCAATTGTTTAAATGGTGAAATGAAAATCGTTCCTTTTTTGGGGGAAATCTATCAAAAATTATTTAAAAGCTTCTAAAAATGAACTTGCACTACTTAATTCAAGAACCAAAAGTTAAACACGATAAAAATCCATTATTGATATTATTACACGGTTATGGAAGCAATGAAGAAGATTTATTTTCTTTTGCTAGCGAATTACCAAATGATAGTTACATAATTTCAGTTAGAGCACCTTATGATTTGCAACCTTACGGGCACGCTTGGTATGCGATTCATTTTGATGCCGACGAAAATAAATTTTCTGATAATGTTCAAGCGAAACAATCGGTTCAGCTTATTGCTGGTTTTATTGATGAAGTGGTAAAACAATATCCAATCGATGCTAAGAATGTAACCTTAATTGGTTTCAGTCAAGGTGCCATTTTAAGTTATGCTACTGCCCTAACCTTTCCTGAAAAAGTAGCTAAAGTAGTGGCATTAAGTGGTTATTTCAATCAAGAAATTATGCCAGAAGTTATCGATACGAAAGCGATTTCTCATTTAAAATTCTTTGTATCGCATGGTTCGGTTGACCAAGTCATTCCAGTAGATTGGGCAAGAAAAGCAAAACCAGCTTTAGAAAATTTAGGTGTAGAAGTAGAATACCATGAATATCCAGTGGGACATGGTGTAGCGCCTCAGAATTTCTTTGATTTTAAGAATTGGTTATTAAAAAAATCTTAAGTAATCGTTAGATAAACTTTAACCAATTATTCGTTACTTTTGCAATTCAAAAAAATAAAAAGCTATGGCATCAATTACATTAGGAGGAAATCCAGTTCACACAAATGGCGAATTGCCAGCAGTAGGTTCAAAAGCTACTGATTTTAATTTAGTAAAAACTGATTTAGGCTCAGCATCTTTAGCAGATTTCGCTGGTTCTAAAGTAGTATTAAACATTTTTCCAAGTGTAGATACGGGAACTTGTGCTGCATCAGTTAGAAAATTCAATGAAAAAGCAAGTGCTTTAGCTAATACTAAAGTGTTATGTATTTCTAGAGATTTACCATTTGCTCAAAAACGTTTTTGTGGAGCCGAAGGATTAGAAAACGTAATCAACCTTTCCGATTTTAAAGATGGAAATTTTGGTAAAAACTATGGTTTAGAAATTACAGACGGACCTTTAGCAGGTTTGCATTCTCGTGTAGTAATCGTTTTAGACGAAAATGGAACTATTTTACACACCGAACAAGTTAAAGAAATTACAGACGAGCCTAATTACGAAGCGGCTTTAGCAGTATTATAAATTACATTTAGACCTAAAGAAAATTTACTTCTTTAGGTCTATTTTATTAAATTGAAAACAAGTAAGATGAAATTCGAAAAAGACGAAACCCTTTTCACAGGAAGATTAAAAAGTATTGGATTTGCCGTTAAAGGCGCAATAAAATTAATTACTACAGAACACAGCGTAATGGTGCAATCATCATTAGCGGTACTAATGACATTTGCTGGTTTCTATGTAGGTATTAACCGTTTTGAATGGATGATGCAAATCCTAGTATTTGGTTTAGTCTTAGGAATTGAAGGTCTTAATACCGCTGTTGAAAAAATAGCCGATTTCGTCCATCCTGATTTTCATGAACGCATTGGATTTATTAAAGATATAGCCGCTGGTGCTGTATTTTTTGCTGCCTTAACTGCTATCGCTATTGGCTGCATTATTTATTTTCCATATTTGTTTTAATTTCGCTACTTTTGTAAAAATTGTTGCGTTTACATGACCAAAAAAACTAGCAAAGACTCCGATAATAGTGTAAGTTCAGAAACCAAGAAAAAATTTTCTTGGGGACTTAGCAGACAACAAAAATTTATTTTTGGAATAGCACTTCTATTTTTCTCGATAGCACTATTACTATCGTTCATTTCATATTTCGTTACAGGATTTAATGATCAAAACATCGTATCCGAATTAAGCAATCGAAATGCAAAAGCCGAAAACTGGCTTGGTAAATTTGGAGCTTATCTAGGTCATTTTTTTATGTACGAAGGGTTCGGTATTGCCTCTTTTATTTTCATTCGTACTTTTTTCTTAACCGGAGCTTATCTTGTTTTAGATATGCCCTTAGGAAAATTAAAGAGAAGCTTTTTCTGGGATTTTTATCTCATCATTTTCCTATCTATCATATTTGGATTTCTATGGGAGTATATTCCGCAACTAGGAGGTGTTGTAGGGTTTGAAATGAATCTTTTCATACAAGATTATATCGGTAAAACAGGAACACTGCTTGTACTATTGTTTGGAATTGTTTTATTTTTAGTTTTCAAAATTAAGATGTCTCCAGAGAGTTTTACTAAAGTCTTTGAAAAACCACAATCCGAATTAAATGAAGAAATTGCTGCTGTAAATACAATAATTCCTGTAAATCAAGAAGCAGAAGCGAATGAAGATGATGAAATCAACACTGATTTACCTTTGACAACTCCTTCTAAAGAAGATTTTATCTTAACAGAGGACGAAGAAGAAATGGGGAATTTTGAATTGAAAACGTATCCTTCAAATTTCGAAATCAATAAAGAGGCTTTAAAACCAACAATTGCAACAGCATCAGAATTAACTTTAGACCCAAAACCAAAGGTAGAAACACCTGAAGAACACAATTTCTCTATCGAGGATAGAAGCATTCCTCAAGAAGAATTTGTTAACGAAGATGCTTTTGTAATCGAAAAAGTTGCTGAAGAAGAAGTAGTGGAAGAAAACTTAGCTGCTAAATTGGTTCAAGATTTCGGATTATTCGACCCAACATTAGAATTATCTAATTACCAATTCCCTCCTATCGATTTATTAAAAGAATATTCTTCTGGAGGTATTACCATCAACCAAGCCGAATTAGAAGAAAACAAAAATAAAATTGTTGATACCTTAAAAAATTACAGCATCGGAATTTCACAAATCAAAGCTACTGTTGGGCCAACCGTAACTTTGTACGAAATTGTACCAGATGCTGGTATTCGTATCTCAAAAATTAAAAACCTAGAAGACGATATTGCCTTGTCGTTAGCGGCTTTAGGAATTCGTATTATTGCGCCAATTCCAGGAAAAGGAACTATTGGTATTGAAGTGCCAAATAACAATCCTACGATGGTTTCGATGAAAAGCGTTATTGCTTCACCGAAATTCCAAACTGCCGAAATGGAATTACCAATCGCATTAGGTAAAACCATTTCTAATGAAACTTTTGTAGTTGATTTAGCCAAAATGCCTCACTTATTGATGGCTGGTGCTACAGGTCAAGGAAAATCGGTAGGATTAAATGCGGTGTTAACTTCATTATTATACAAAAAACATCCAGCCGAAGTAAAATTCGTTCTGGTAGACCCAAAAAAGGTAGAATTAACTTTATTCAATAAAATAGAACGTCATTATTTAGCAAAACTTCCTGATGGTGGCGATGCTATTATTACAGACAATACAAAAGTAATCAACACGTTAAACTCGTTGTGTATTGAAATGGACAACCGTTATTCGTTATTAAAAGATGCGATGGTGCGTAACATTAAAGAATACAACGAGAAATTCAGAAACCGCAAACTAAATCCTGAAAACGGACACCGCTTTTTACCTTACATAGTATTAGTAGTGGACGAGTTTGCCGATTTAATTATGACTGCAGGTAAAGAAGTAGAAACACCAATCGCTCGTTTAGCTCAGTTAGCGCGTGCCATTGGAATTCACTTAATTATTGCTACTCAACGTCCATCGGTAAATGTAATTACAGGAATTATTAAGGCGAATTTTCCAGCTCGTATAGCCTTCCGTGTAACTTCAAAAATTGACTCTAGAACTATTTTAGACAGCCAAGGTGCTGATCAATTAATTGGTCGTGGTGATTTATTATACACTCAAGGAAATGACATTACACGTGTACAATGTGCTTTTGTTGATACACCTGAAGTGGATAAAATTTGTGATTTTATTGGTTCTCAAAAAGCCTATCCAGAAGCGTATTTACTTCCAGAGTATGTTGGGGAAGAAAGTGGCATAAAACTTGATATTGACATATCCGAAAGAGATTCTTTGTTTAGAGAAGCTGCAGAAGTTATTGTAACTGCCCAACAAGGAAGTGCCTCTTTAATTCAACGTAAACTAAAATTAGGTTACAATAGAGCCGGTCGTTTAATTGACCAATTAGAAGCTGCTGGTATTGTAGGTCCTTTTGAAGGTAGTAAAGCCCGTTCCGTTTTAATACCAGATTTAATTGCCTTGGAACACTTTTTAAATAATGAACAAAACTAATAATTTTAAAATGACACGTTTTTTACAAATTACGATTGCTCTTTTTATCGGTTTTTCTCTTCAAGCTCAAGATGCTAAAAAAGCGAAAGAGTTACTAGATGAAGTTTCGACAAAAATAAAATCGTATAATAATATTGTGATTGACTTTAAATATACTTTAAATAATCCTAAAGAAAATATCAACCAAGAAAGCAAAGGTAATGTAGCGCTACAGGGAAATTTATACAACCTAAATTTCATGGGGGTAACTAAGATTTTCGATGGAAAAAAAGTCTATACAATAGTACCAGAGGACGAGGAAATAACCGTTGCAAACTTTGATGCTAATGATGATAATGCCATTACACCGAACAAAATGCTAACGTTCTTTAATACAGGATACAAGTACAATTGGGATATTCTTCAGAACGTAAAAGGAAGAAAGATTCAGTACATCAAATTAACTCCTAACAGCAGTAAAGATCAAAGAAAAGAAATTTTAGTGGGGATTGATGTACAAACGAAACACATCTACACCGTGATTGAAGTGGGAAAAAATGGCACAAAAACTACTTTAACTGTTAATTCTTTTAAAACAAATCAACCATTATCAAAAAATCATTTTACCTTTACCAAATCAAAATATCCTAATTATTACATCAATAAATTAGACTAATTTCGTACGGGTGAAAATCTTAGACAAATACATTATTAAATCCTTCATGATTACATTTACTTCGGTATTTGTAATCTTGTTTTTTATATTCGTTCTTCAAGGAATTTGGCTATTCATCGCTGAATTAGCAGGAAAAGATTTAGACTTCTTTACCATCATCAAATTCTTATCGTTTTATGCGCCTACAATTGTTCCTCTTGTATTGCCCCTTTCGGTTTTATTAGCATCTATTATGACCTTTGGTAGTTTTGCAGAAAATTATGAGTTTGCTGCTATGAAATCTTCTGGTATTTCTCTACAACGTGCAATGAAAATGCTAACAATCACTATTGGAATTTTGTCTTTTGTATCGTTCTTTTTTGCGAATAATGTAATTCCTGATGCGCAATTTCGTTTTATAAATCTTCGTAAAAATATAGTACAACAAAAACCAGCAATGGCTATTGCCGAAGGACAATTCAATACCATTGGCACTTCAAACATTAAGGTAGATAAAAAATCAGGCGATAATGGTGAGTTTTTAGAAGGGGTTACCATGCACGTTAAAAACAACAACATGGGATTAGGTGCCAATACCATCATAAAAGCAAAAAGAGGAATTTTAACCAGTGAAGACGATTCAAACTATTTACAATTAGAGTTATACGATGGGTATTATTATGAAGATATACATCCCAAAAATTACAATGAACGCAAACGCCTTCCATTTGCAAAAAGTAGTTTTAAAAAATATGTAATCAATATTGATTTAACTAAACTGAATACTTCTGAAATAGAAGAAGGAAACATTACCTCAGAAAAAATGCTTACAGCTCTTGAGTTAAATTACACTTTAGATTCATTACAAAAAAGCTACAACAAAGATGTTTTATCTTATGCAAAAAATGTAATCTTAAGAAATGAAGTTATTTTTAACAAAAAGACAACTACTATTCAAAACAACAAGAGTGTAAATTCAACTAAAGAAAATTACAAAAAAGATATTTTGACACTTCTATCCGATTCAGAAAAAAAACAAGTAATAGAAATGGCAAAAAGTAACGTAGCAAGTATAGAATTTAACATACAATCAAATAAAACGGACTTAGAAGACAAAATAAAAAACATTAATAATCATTGGTTGGCAATTCATGAAAAATTTGTAATTGCTTATTCTTGTTTGCTTATGTTCTTCATAGGAGCACCTCTAGGGGCCATCATTCGTAAAGGGGGACTAGGACTTCCAATAGTATTTGCAATTTTAATTTTTATAACCTTCCATTTTATCAACACCTTTGGTCGTAAAGTTGCCCAACAAGATAGTATTCCTCCTTTTTTAGGAGCTTGGTTGGCTTCAATATTAATGACACCGTTTGCTATAATACTTACTTATAGAGCTACAAATGATATTGGTATCATGATAAATTTTGACTGGTTAACAGAGCCATTTAAAAAACTTTTTAATAAAATAACTCAAACTAACATTGACAACAACTAATCCCATGTCAAAAAACATACAACTCAACACAATTGAAGAAGCTATCGAAGACATCCGTCAAGGAAAAGTTATCATAGTCGTAGATGATGAAGATAGAGAAAACGAAGGCGACTTCCTTGCCGCTGCCGAAAAGGTAACTCCTGAAATGATTAATTTCATGGCAACACACGGAAGAGGATTAATTTGCGCCCCTTTAACCGAATCTCGTTGTAAAGAATTAGACCTTCATGCCATGGTGCGTAATAATACTGACCACATGGAAACCGCCTTTACTGTTTCTGTTGACCTAAAAGGAAATGGAGTATCAACAGGAATTTCGGCATCAGATAGAGCCAAAACCATTCAAGCATTAATTGACCCAGAAACCAAACCTTTCGACTTAGCTAGACCCGGACATATTTTTCCCCTAATTGCCAAGCAAGGAGGTGTTTTAAGAAGAACCGGACACACAGAAGCCGCTATCGATTTTGCTCGCCTAGCTGGATTTAAACCTGCAGGTGTTATTGTAGAAATCATGAACGAAGATGGAACAATGGCACGATTACCTCAACTAGTTGAAGTAGCAAAAAAGTTCGATTTAAAATTGGTTTCAATTGAAGATTTAGTTGCCTACCGCATGCAACATGATAGTTTAATTCAAAAGAAAGAAGATTTTGATATTCAAACCCGCTTTGGGAATTTTAGAATGCGTGCTTATTTGCAAACAACGAACAAACAAGTACACATTGCTTTAACAAAAGGAACTTGGAACGCAGGCGAACCCGTTTTAACGCGCATCAATACAACTCAAGTAAATAATGATATTTTAGGCACTCTTACTGATACAACTGATAAAAAATTAGACGATATTTTCCGTAAAATAAACGAAGTAGAAAAAGGAGCTATTGTTTTTATTAATCAAGAGGTTAAATCATTAGAGTTATTAGATCGTATCGCAGAATTAAAAGTATTACAAAGCCAAGGCGAAATGCGTGCGCCTCAAATTAAAATGGACTCCAAAGATTTTGGAATTGGAGCACAAATCCTTCACGATCTAGATATTACCAAAATCGAATTACTATCCAACAGCACCGCTCCTACCAAACGCGTAGGAATGATAGGTTACGGATTAGAAATCACCGATTACGTAAACTATTAATATAAAGCCTCAAAAAACTAGTATTTTGGGGCTTTTTTAAAGCTATTCTAAAACCATTTTACTTTTTCAAGTTCAAAGAATTAAGATTCTTCAACTCAAAGTTCTATTTATATTCAAAAATATTCATGTCTTCCTTGTAAATAGGACTTTCAATATTTAAAAAATGTAAGACACTATGAAACACGTGGTATTGTGACAAATTATCCATCTTTTTCACTTTTATTTTACTTGCATCTGAAACCCATACTATAAATGGAATTTCATATTGTTCTTTTGGAGCAATACTCATAGGAATTCCATGCATATATAAGTTATTTTCTCCTAAAGATTCTCCATGATCAGAAACAAAAAGCATCGTACTTTTATACGAATTCAATTGCTTTAATGATTCAATTGTTTTATATAAAATATAATCGGTATAAACAATCGAATTATCATACGCATTAATAAGTTCTACTTTAGAGCAATTCGATAATTCTACACTTTTACAAACAGGTGTAAAATGTTCAAATTGTACAGGATATTTCTTATAATAACTAGGCCCATGACTCGTACTAGTATGCAAAACAATTAAAATTTTATTCTTTTTACTAGCTAAAACCTGCTCTTTTAATCCATTTAAAAGAACTTCGTCATAACCACAGTAGTCTTCTTTACAATTGGCTTGTAAATACTTCTTATTTTGATAATTTTTAACGTGAACGGGGGGCTCCCCCCAGTTGGTAGTTCGCCAAATCACCTCTACATCATTACGATATAAGTAATTAGGCAAAATTTCATACAAATCATTTGTCTCTTTGTGATCTAAAATACTTTTTACACCTGCAGTTGTGTAAGTGGCACTAGAATTGGCATCAAAATGGAATAAATTTTGAGTTTTAGACAACAATGGATTTGTGTTTTTACTGTAACCATATAAAGAAAAGTTTTGTCTTCGAGCCGATTCTCCAATGATTAAAACTACAATTGCTTTTTCATTATCCTTAATTTTTGCATCTGGAAGTAAAATTTCCTTCTCATTTTTTTTATGTTGATGAATATAAAAAAGAGACGTATTTACTACATACGACCAAGGCATTGCTAATCCTCCTAACTTTTTTGAATTCTTATCAATCCATAACCAATTACTTGCATTAACAAAAACCAAAAACAAGGCAGACAATAAGGTAAGCGATGATAGTATCGAAAACTGCTTTAGTGATACACTTTCAATTTTACTTTTAACAATCAAATAACTTGGTAAAACTCCCAAGAAAATAAGATAAAGTACCAATTTTAATGAAAAATAACTGCTCGACTCCTCATAATTGGTATTCAATACATTACCTATCATACTCTCATCTATAATTATACCATAGGTTGAAACGAAGTAAAAAGCAATGGAATTAAATAAAAAGAATAATACGAGTATAAATTTCCCTATTCGTTGTGATAAAAATAAAAGTAAAAAAAACACAAAAGCATTTAACAATATCATGAGTACTACCAAACTCGTTATCACAAAAAAACCACTAAGGCTTTTGTAATTGATATTTTCAAATACGAAATTAAAAAAAGGAATATGAAAAAATAAGAAGTTAAGACAACTGATAATTAAAATAAAAGGGAGAATCTTGAAGTTATTTTTTAATGTAAACATAAATAAATTTATAAAGAGCCACAAATAAACTAATTAATACCAAATAAAACACTAAACTTTTTTCATAATAAATTTTTATTGAAACGGAAACACAACAGGCAATAATAGCAATAATAAATAGCGGAGTAAATTTCTTAAAACAAAACCAGTTCCAAATTTTATATCTTCTAGTAATTATTATTCCTAACAGACCAGAACAATATCCGATAACACTTCCTATAAAAACATCAAAAGGAAAATGAGCTCCAACTGCAACTCTAGATAATCCAATTAAATACCCAAAACCAAGTAGAAGAAAAATCCAAATGCCTTTATATATGATTTTTTTTGGCATAAAAGCAAAAAGGATTACAGTTAAAATCGTAAAAACGGTAACGGTATGTCCAGAGGGTAAGCTACTAAAACCATCTAAAGTTCTTCCTACAATAATAAAACTATCCTTATTTAAAATTTCGGCAGGTCTAGGTATTGAAAACAACTCTTTTAAAAACTTACATAAAACTGCAAAAACTAGCAAAGCAGATAACAACGATTCCCAAAATTTAGGTGCATAAATTACCAATAAAATTAAAAAAGATAAAAATATAGAAGCATCACCTAATTGCGTCAAATTAAAAGCAGTTGCCTCATATTTTCCAAAATAATGATTCAAATCATAAAACCAATCCTTTTGAATTGCTAAATAACCTTGAACACTAAAGGCATCATTCATTAAAAAAAATAAAACTAGAATTAGAATGATAAAAAATGGAAATAAAAATAATCTAGGATTTATTTTATTAAAGTTGGTAATTACGACTTCGTTCATTTTAAATAATTAATTCGTTAAAAATAAAAAAAAATCAAAATAGTTACATTTTTTTATAAAAATTAATGATATCTTAATTTATATTTAAAAAACTAACATTCTAAATTAAAAAGTAAAAAATACCCACTGAAATATATTTCAATACGGCTTAGAAATTACAGATTACATAAATTATTAATATAAAACACTCAAGATAACTTGAGCGTTTTTTGTATATAATGAATGGTGCCTGAGGCACTCGTTTAGTTACCGTTGCCTGAGGCACTCGAAGGCAAAAGGTCAAGAAGACACCCAAAGGCAAAAGCCCCCCCCTAATCCAAATAATACCAAGGAATCCCCAACAACCCCTCCTTATACTCCACTTCCACCTTATCATTTACCTGATACTGCTCATATTCCTCAGGAGAAACCGTGATACTCTCCGCATCATAGTGGTGTCCCCAAGGTTTTACTTTAACATAATACGTTCTTCTACCTTTACTACTTCTACTGATACGCTTATCAATCACCTCGGTTTTATATTCCATTGGTTCCGAATAATCAAACGTACAATTAACAGCCACAACAGCACTATAACTATAGATAAAAAAACTAAAAACTATTGAACCATAAATCCACCACTTGTCTTTATTAGAATCCGAAATTTGCTGATGCGTAACCATCAAAAACAAACAAATCCCCACAAAAGCAATCGTACCTGCAGTAATAACCGCTACATAAGAATCCGTTTCATAATCTAACAAGGTCCGAACTACAATAGCCCAAGCAGGTAAATCAATAAAATCCGCTACATCATACTCGTCTTTCGCATCACGATCAATTTCTACTAACGAAGCAATACTGGG
>JACCEA012033094.1_pt1 | contig 40362 bp, 28 predicted proteins | sample 7449851 | NCBI WGS metagenome assembly JACCEA01 (sample SAMN15323453, study PRJNA562643) | freshwater metagenome | isolation source: river surface water | place: USA:Blue River Watershed | collected 2017-08-18 | reverse complement strand
TTTCAGAGGAAACCATATAGCGTTTAGATAAACTATAGAGCGTTTCTCCTTGATTAACAGTATATAATAAAATGGAATCAGTTTCAGACTCTTGTTTAACTGGATTGGTAATTGCCCCTTTTGAAATGGAAGAATATAGAATCGGGTCACAGGCATTTACAAAGGTTAATTTTTGTCCTAATTTAATAGCTCCATTGATAACAGTAGAGTCCGTTTTAAAAGACTCTACTGTAACTCCATATTTTCTACACAACGAGTACAACGTTTCGGATTCTTTCACCTCGTGTATGATGTTTTTTGTCGTTGCAGGAATTAACAACTTTCTTCCTAATACAAAGTTCTTGTCTACCCCAGGATTAGAAGCAATGATTGATTCTTTTGAAACCTTGAAATCAGTTGATAAGGACTCCAAAGAAACCCCTTCGTCGATCAAATACACATAGTATTTTTTACCATTTAGATTTTCAATTTTAACATAATCTTGAGCGGATAAAGTACAACTGATAATAAGAAAAAGTAAACTTAAAATTTGTTTCATAAATGCTTTATTAATTTGTTATATCTATTATTCCCACTCAATTGTTGCTGGAGGTTTAGAGCTAATGTCATACGTAACACGATTAATTCCTTTTACTTGGTTGATAATACGATTGGATATTTTAGCCAAAAATTCATAAGGCAAATGACACCAATCCGCTGTCATTCCATCTGTAGAAGTTACAGCCCTCAGTGCAACAGCATTTTCATAAGTACGTTCATCACCCATTACTCCAACAGATTGAATGGGTAGAAAAATTGCTCCAGCTTGCCATACCTCATTATACAATCCATCCTCTTTTAATCCATCCACAAAAATCGCATCTACTTCTTGAAGAATTGCTACCTTTTCAGGAGTCACTTCTCCTAAAATCCTAATCCCTAAACCTGGACCAGGGAAAGGATGTCGACCTAATATGTTTGGATCAATTTCAAGTGCATTTCCAATTCTTCTTACTTCATCTTTGAAAAGTAAACGTAGAGGCTCAACAACCTGCAACTTCATATAATCAGGTAATCCACCTACATTGTGATGAGATTTGATTGTTTGAGAAGGTCCACCTGTTGCTGAAACAGACTCAATTACATCGGGATAAATTGTACCTTGACCTAGCCACACAGCGTTTTCTACTTTTTTTGATTCTGTATCAAACACATCAATAAAAACCTTGCCAATTGCTTTACGTTTGGCTTCAGGGTCTGTTTTTCCATTCAATTCAGCATAAAAAAGTGAGGAAGCGTCAACACCCTTTACATTCAACCCCATTCCTTCGTAGGATTTCAAAACAGAATCGAATTCATTTTTACGCAATAATCCGTTATTCACAAAAATACAATGCAAATTTTTTCCTATTGCTTTATGAAGAAGTACTGCAGCAACTGTTGAGTCAACTCCTCCCGACAACCCCATAATCACTTGGTCATCTCCAATTTGAATCTTTAAATTATCTACTGTTTCTTCCACAAAAGAATTCGGTGTCCAATCTTGAGAAAAACCACAAATATCAACAAGAAAATTAGAAAGTAATTGAGTTCCTTCGGTAGAATGATATACCTCAGGATGAAACTGTATACCAAAAGTTAACTCATTATCTAACTGAAATCCAGCTATATGCACATCTTCCGTACTGCAAATAACTTGATAATCAGATGGTACCTCTACTATTGTATCGCCGTGTGACATCCAAACCTGGGATTGAACAGACATATTTTTGAAAAGAGCAGAATCATTTTTTTTAATTTCAACATGAGCTCTTCCATATTCTCTGATTTTGGATGGTAATACTTTACCCCCATATTGTTGAACCAGCAATTGAGCTCCGTAGCAAACACCCAATAATGGATAAACCCCTTTTATTTTTGATAAATCGGGCTTAGGTGCATTTAATTCTAAGGTTGAAAAAGGACTCCCAGAAAGTATAACCCCTTTTATTGAAGAATCTAATTCAGGAATATTATTCCATGGGTGGATCTCACAATACACATTTAACTCTCTTACTCTTCTAGCAATAAGTTGCGTATATTGAGAACCAAAATCTAAAATCAGTAATTTCTCATGCATGTTCAAAGTTAGCTCGAATAATTGATTTATTGATTTAGCTACTTAGAAATTTATTCCATTTAACATTGTTTATAACTAGCCTAAAACAATAAAGGCGACCAAAAATGATCGCCTTACTATCTTCATAAAAAAGATTATTCTTTAATAAATTGTCGAACTACTGCTTTTTCTGAATTATACAATCCTAAGTAATATACTCCTGCAGAAAGTTTTTTACTCATTTCAATAGTTTTTGTTGCTTTTCCGTTAACAACATCTAATCTGAAATCAGAAACAAGTTGACCTTGAATGTTGAACAATTTGCAATCTAACTTATCACCGGATAATCCTTCAACAGTTAATTCAAAAATTCCATTGTTTGGATTTGGATACAATTGAATAATGTTAATTCCATTTTCATCCAATCCTACCAACTCTTCTACAACTATTGTAGTAGTACTAATGCAACCATTGTTGTCTTTTACATAACATGTATAAGTTCCAGGTGCTAAATTGGAGAACAATGATCCTGAATAATAATTCGTTCCATTAATACTATATGTGTAAGGAGTAAGACCACCTGTTCCTGTTAATGTAATGGTACCATTTGTTGTTGCTGTTGCCGTTCCTGTAGATACAGCGCTTACACCAACTTGAGTTGGTTCAGTAATGGTTGTATTAAATGTTTGCAAACAGCCATTTGCATCTTTTACAGTAACGGTGTAGTTACCAGCAGCTAAATTATTCACTACACTTTGAGCGTAAAAAGTTGTTCCATCAATGCTATAAACATATGGCGCTGTTCCACCTGATCCAACGGCTGAAATAGATCCGTTAGCATTTCCAAAACAGGTAATCATTGTTGGAACTGCGTTTAAATTCAAGACGGTTGGTTGAGATATAGTAATTGAAGTCTGACCAACACATCCGTTTGCATCTTTCGCATACACAGTAAATGTACCTGCTCCTAAACCTGTAAAACTAGCTGAATTTTGATATGTTGTTCCATCTATCGAGTATGTGTAAGAAGCTTGACCTCCAGTCGCTGAAGCGGTAATTGAAGCATTCTGAGCACCATTACATGTAATTTGAGCGGATTGAGTTGTTGAAGCAACTATTGATGCAGGTTGAGATAATGTAACTGAACCCGTACCAGAACAACCTGAATTATCAGTGATTGTGTAAGAATAAGTTCCAGGAGCAAGATTTGCAAATACAGCTGATGTTTGCGGCGTTCCATTATCCAAAGTATAAGTAAATGGCGCAGTACCACCTGTCGGAACTAATGTTACTTGACCTGAATTAGAGGAACATGTAGGTTGATTATTAACTGTTGAGCTAACCGTAAAACCATTTCCACCACCAACAGTTAATGTATATGTTTTCGAATCATTACAGATATTGTCATCCGGAGATGTTCCATTTACCGTTGTTGAGTTTACAGTTACCAAATTAGCACCATTTACCAATCCAGTTACAGTTACAAATATTGTATCTAATGCTCCAACACTTGTTAATTGAGTAGATGTATAATTTACATTCGTAAACGCCCCAGAACCAATTTGCCATTGAATAATTCCACTTGAAATTGGTGTAGTTCCCATATTTTGAACAACAATACCTAATTGAGTTGATGATCCACAAATACCACCCGGTGTAACTTGAAAAATCTCAGAAATTGAAGCGTCTTTAGCATCAGGATTCATTCTAATTGCACTCACATTGGATTTTGTGCTCGAGTTATGATAAACTCCTGTAAAATAGAATGTAACTCCATCAAAATCATCAATTGACATATGGTGATAATCTCCCCAACGGGTGTCACCTGTTTTTGACGAAGTACCTGCAATTATGGTAGTTTCAGGTACAGTCATTGTTCCTAGGGGATCACATGGTTTCCTACCAGTTAATTTCAACGATGGGAAATCTCCTGTGGTATTACTAGATGTAGAATAAGCCATAATGATATTTCCATTTTTGTCAATATTTATAGCAGGCATCCAACGACTTGTACCGGTTCCCGGAGCAAAAGTTCCTTCCTGATACTTTGTCCAAGTGGCTGTCGTAACGCCAGACGCCCTTCTCAACTCAATCCAACGTACTCCTGAACGATCTGCTCCATCCACATCAGTAGATAATGCCAAAACCATAGCTTGATGTGTATCAAAAACACGCATAGGTGCTTTATACATAACGGTTTCACGAAGTGGATCAAGGGTATTAGTTGTTCCTGGCTGTTTAATACAAGCAAAGCTTGTTAAACCGCATAATTTTGAATCTATTTCTGCTATAGATATATCTTGAATTTTTGTAACAGTAGCCGTACTTGCGGTCCAGTTAATTGTCATTTCCCACAATTCTATCCAGTCGTTTGTTGCGCTATCCGGTGTGCCGTTTGAATGTGATTCATCATCTCGATGTCTAACAAAAAGAGGCTTCATTCCAGATGGGGCAGCGTTATCACCTTCCAAATCAACTGGAGTGATTGATTGAAAACCAAATCCATTAAGAGAATAACCAATAGCAATTTTAATAAATGGTGAAGTCCCACCTGTCAATAAAGTACTTAATTTCATCGCGTATGTTGTCGGAGGTCCTCCTTGGTTAGTCGTAACCAATAACGCATCTGATGCTTCACTAAAACTCCATTTTGGATAATCTGGAAAAGATGTACAAGTAAAGGAATACGTGTAATAAGCGCCTTGAGGATTACTTGTTTGAGAAACGTGAACCAATAATTTATTTCCGGTACTAGAGAACTCTGTCAAAAACCAACGTCTCGCAGGTTTGTAATAAAGCACTATAGGATCACCTAATCCAGCTGAACCACCTAATGATTGCATGGTTAGAGAACTTGCTATAGTAGCACCTGTATTTTTATTAAAGATACGAAAAACAGCTCCACCATTTGAATTGGTTGATTGTATTACCACATTACTATCCGCGTCTACTGTTGGATCTGGCGGGGATAAATTTGTTCCGAGTCCTTGAAATTGCCACAATACAGTAGCAGAAGCAGCCTTTTCTGTATTTTGATGTTGTTGCCATACCCAATCAGGATTGTGCGTATTGGTGTTATCAACCTCAATTAGTTCACGTCCCTTAAAATTAGGCTTAATTACCTGATTTTTCGGTTCGGTTTGATTTTTGGGAGCAGTTACCAAATGGCTAATTGTTGGCGAAAAATACCCCATAAATTGAGATTCTTGACCAAAAAAGGAACTAGCACTAAGTAACAAGCAAAATGTAATTATTTTTCTCATAGTTTAAAGTTTAGGGTGTTAAATTACACAAATGCAAATTAAAATAATAAAAATGTTAATACTTTTTGCCTTTAATTTTGTAGAAAATTGATAATAAAAATATATATACTATTGATTTTTAATTCATTATATTAAAAAATCAAAACTCACCTCCAATCATTTTCTCGATTTTCAAAATGTTAATAAATCCATTACTTTCTGAAATTAATCAATATCTATTAACTCTATTTTTGTTTTCATGAAACCAAAAGGAAAGCTTATTATAATTGGGGGGGCTGTAGATAAAGGAAGTTTTACGGAAAGTGATTTTGAATCTCAAGTTGAAAATAATTTAAATTTCTTCGAAAAGGGAATTTTAAAACGAATTATCAATGAATCAATTAAAGGAACAGATTCTCGAATTGAAATTATTCCTACTGCATCTAAAATCCCTGAAATTGTTGGGCCAGAATATGCCAAAGCTTTTAGTTTTTTAGGAGCAACCAATGTGGAGGTTCTAAATATTCAAAAAAGAGAGGATGCCATTTCCGAAGAAAATTTAAATAGAATCATACAAGCAGATGTTGTTTTTTTTACAGGAGGAGATCAACTGAGATTAACTTCTATAATAGGTGGTACTCCAATACATGACAAAATACTCGAAAAGTATCAAGACAATGATTTTATATATGTTGGAACTTCCGCAGGAGCACACAGTGCCTCAAAAAGTATGATATACCAAGGATCAAGTCAAGAAGCTCTTTTAAAAGGGGAAATTAAAATAACGAGTGGTCTAGGGTTAATCGATCATGTTGTAATAGATACACATTTCGTGAAACGAGGAAGAATTGGACGTTTGTTTCAAGCTGTAGTAAGCAACCCGAAAGCATTGGGTATTGGTCTTGGAGAAGATACAGGGCTATTGGTTACTGACGGTGATCATATGGAAGCCCTTGGAACAGGATTGGTCATTTTGGTAGATGGTCGAAAAATTACAGATACGAATATCACAGACGTCAACCTAGGCGAGGCTATTTCAATTAAAAATTTAGTTGTTCATGTTATGAATAAAGGTGATATCTATCTGTTGTCTAGCCATGAAATGTCAATTCATAACTCAAATTAGTATTCCATGAAATTAATTATCCATGGTGGTTTTTTTAGTGAGTCTTCTCAGTCAGAGGAAACAAAAAAAGCGAAACAAGCAGCATTGGAGCGCATTTGTAAAAGTACGTTTGACTTTTTAGCAACTCATCATGCGGAAGAAACGGTTGTTTTTGCTATTGAACAACTAGAAAATGATCCATTGTTTAACGCGGGAATTGGATCTCAAATACAAAGTGATGGAAAAATAAGGATGAGTGCCTCTCTCATGAATGGTCAAAACAAAAAATTTAGTGGGGTAATCAATATACAAAACATTCAAAACCCAATAAAATTAGCCGCTACACTCATGAGAGAGGAAGATAGGGTGCTAGGTGGAGATGGCGCTAATCTTTATGCTGAAAAACTAGAAATCCCTTACTTTTCAACAGAAACACCGGAGAGAAGAAAAGATTTTGAAGAAAAATTAAAATCAATTCGAACAAGTACAGTAGGATGTGTTGTATTAGACAAAAACAATCATATTGCGGCTGGCACTTCTACAGGTGGTAAAGGATTCGAGTTACCCGGACGTATTTCAGATTCAGCTACTGTTGCAGGAAATTATGCCAACGATTTTTGTGGAGTTAGTTGTACGGGTGTAGGTGAAGACATTGTTAGTGCAGCGGTTGCAACAAAAATTGTAACACGCGTTACCGATGGAATGCAAATAAACGACGCATTCAATAAAACATTTAATGAACTAGCAGAATTTGATGGTTTTGCTGGCGCTATTGCTATTGACAAGTTTGGAAATTTTTGTGTAAAACAATCCCATCCCCAAGTGGTTTATGCAAGTTTTGATGGAGTGAATTTTACTGTTTTTGAATAATTTATGAAATTCTTTTTGCTTTCATTCTTGACTTTACTCCTAGTTGGTTGCAGTTCTGGTGTCAATTTGAATTTGTTTTCAATCGAAGAGGATAAAGAATTTGGAAAAAAAGTAGCCGCTGAAATTGAAGCTGATCCAAAATTTAAATTATTAGACAGTATTCAAAATCAAGAAGTGTATTCATATGTATATAAGATTCGAAACGAAATTTTGGAATCTGGAAATGTAGTCCATAAAAATGATTTTGACTGGCGAATCCGAATTATTCAAGATGACTCTACATTAAATGCTTTTTGTACCCCAGGTGGTTATATCTATGTCTACACAGGGATTTTGAAATTTTTAGATTCAGAAGATCAACTTGCTGGTGTTATGGGTCATGAAATTGCTCATGCCGATTTAAGACATTCCACTCGTCAAATGACAGAAATGTTCGGTATACAGTTGATTTTGGAATTAATTGCAGGTGATTCAAAAAGTGTAAAAGATATCACCTCAGGATTAATTGGGTTAACATTTTCTCGGTCTCATGAAAAGGAGGCAGATGAACAATCGGTAAATTATTTATGCCCAACAAAATACAATGCCGCTGGGGGTTCTGGTTTTTTTGAGAAATTAATAAAGAAAGGAAATTCAAATAATCCGCCTGTTTTTTTGAGTACTCATCCTGACCCGGGAAATAGAGTAGAAAAATTTAAAGAAATTAAAACCGAAAAAGGTTGCACTGGAATAGAAACATATGCTTCTGAATTTAAACGAATTATGAGTAAGTTACCTTAGTTCTTTGTGCAAGTAATCCCAAGATAATCCAAAAAATTGGGGCAACAGCTATAACGCTAATATTAAAAAAGGCTTGAATTAAATAGGCCAATACCACTAATAAAAGTAAGGTTTTACTGTTTTCTTTAAATAGAAATTTTATATTTTGGATAAAAATCAAACTGATTAAAGAAAGATAAACCAACAAAGATGGAATACCTGTTACGGCTGCTATGTGTAAAAACTCATTGTGTGCCTTATCTATAGAAGTTTTCTTTACTCGATAATAAGCATTAATTTCTTTTTTGTGTTCAGCATGAATTACTGTTTTCAAATTTTCTGGACCAGTTCCTAAAATTGGATTATTTTGAATGACATGCCAAGTAATTTCCCAAATTTTTAATCGTCCTGAACCACCGTATTCGTTATTCATTGCTAGTTCTTTTTTGATGGTTCCTGATCTCGTACTGAGCGCATTTTTCTTGGTTTTATTCAATGTAAAAGTTATAGCAACCATTAATACAATTGAAATTAAAAAGGAATCCCATTTATCTCTATGGAAAATCACAATTGAAATGGTAATCAATATCAATATAGTTGCGAATGATATCCAACAACTTCGAGTTTGAGCAACTAGTAAAGTGGAAAAAAACAAAGAGAAAAATAATCCATAGTACCACTTTTTAAAGTAAATAAATAATCCTAAGGCTAATACCGTAAGCATGACAACCAATGATCCTAAAAAATTTTGGTTTCCTATTGTTGAAAAAATCATGGATCTAAATCGCTTGTAAATCACCAAAGGATCAAATTGATAATATTGAACTAGAGCATAAATAGACACAAAGGATAGTACAGAAAAAGTAGAAATAATTTTCTTGTGTGTAGGTTTCATGTAGTTCTTCGCTGCGTAGAAAAGTATGGCATAAATCAACAAAGTAGCAAATCCTTCAAACCTTCCCGCTTTGGAAGTTTCACCAGCAAATGCCAATAAAGGATTGTATGCAAAAATGGATGAAATAAATTGCAATAAAACATAAACAACCAAAAGCCAACTAATAAGGCTATTATCCCATTTTTTTTCTAAAATCAGCAAGATTAGAATGGAAATTCCAGCAGCAACCAATAATGGACCTTTAATCGTATCAAAAATATCCCCAACATCAATCGGTATGATAACAACTGGTAGTAAAGCAGCTAAAATCCATAGAATTCGATCAATCCATATAGCGTATTTCGATTCCTGTGATTCTTCCAAACTCATCATGCGCAAATATACACTTAGTATTTACTGTTCAAAAGGATTGTCGAAAAATCTTATAGGTTAGAAAATGAATTTTAACTATTTTTATCGACAAAAGGATAAATAAATGAACTATTTCAGAAAGAAAAGTATTCAAGATATTCATAAGCAAATTGAAGCGGGCCAAAGTGATTCTCATGAATCCTTAGGAAAACATTTAAAAACAAGAGATTTGGCAGCTTTTGGAATTGCGGCAATCATTGGAGCCGGAATTTTCAGCACAATAGGTCAAGCAAGTTACCAAGGTGGGCCTGCTGTTATTTTCTTGTTTTTATTTACAGCAATTGCTTGCGGATTTGCGGCTTTTGCTTATGCAGAATTCGCTTCCATGGTTCCTGTTTCTGGTAGTGCTTACACCTATTCTTACGTTGCTTTTGGTGAGATTATAGCCTGGATTATTGGATGGGCATTAATCATGGAATATGCTATTGGAAATATTACCGTCGCAATTTCATGGAGTGACTATTTTACCACCTTATTGGAAAGCATTCAAATAAAATCAATTGGATTAAATGGTATTCATTTACCGGAATGGATTCAGATGGATTTTGTTACTGCCTCCAATGGTTATTCAAGTGCATTATCGATGATGGAAGCTGGAAAATCATTTTCCTCACTCGAACCAGCTATTCAAAATGCTTATGTAGCTTGGACCAACTCTCCTACCCTATTTGGGTTTCATATGATTTTTGATTTACCAGCTTTGTTTATAATCATTCTCATTACTTGGCTTGTTTACCGGGGAATGAAAGAAAGTAGAAATGCATCCAATGTCATGGTTATCATTAAATTGGCCATTATTTTATTAGTAATTGCTGTTGGGATTTTTTATGTGGATACAGAAAATTGGAATCCATTTGCACCCAATGGGGTTTCAGGAATATTAAAAGGAGTTTCAGCTGTATTTTTTGCCTATATCGGATTTGATGCTATATCGACCACTGCTGAAGAATGTGAGAATCCACAACGTGATTTACCAAGAGGAATGATGTGGGCGATTATCATTTGTACAATACTCTATATAATTATTGCCCTTATTTTAACTGGAATGGTCAATTATACTGAATTAGCTGTGGGAGACCCTTTGGCTTATGTTTTTGAAAAATTAAATTTAAAATGGATGTCAGGAATTATCGCCGTAAGTGCTGTTGTTGCAATGGCTTCTGTTTTACTCGTTTTTCAAATGGGTCAACCACGTATATGGATGAGCATGAGTAGAGATGGTTTATTACCTAAGAAATTCTCTAACATTCATCCCAAATACAAAACTCCTTCTTTTGCTACTATCGTTGTTGGATTTATTGTTGCGATTCCAGCTTTATTTATGAATTTAAAGATGGTGACGGACTTATGTAGCATTGGGACGCTATTCGCTTTTGTACTTGTTTGTGGAGGAGTATTGGTACTGCAAAACAAAAAAGATATTCCTAGAGGCAAATTTAAAACACCTTATATAAACGGGAAATATGTAATGCCTATTTTAGTTGTATTTTCATTGGTATTGCTTTTCACAAAATATAAAAATGAAACACTGGATTTCTTAACCAATAAAAAAGAAGCGAAATCATCGTCTGAATTATTAAGCGAATTGACTCCTTCAGAAATATCTACTTTACGCACCAATCATATGAAAGTTGATTCCGTTAAAATGCGAACATGCAATAATGACATTTATACTTTTTTCACTGATTCAAATCGCGTTCAATTGCAAAACGAGTTGAAACAAAATCAATTTAACAAAAGCGAATCATTTTTCTTCAAAGAAGGATTTAATCATTTTGCGCACAAAATACCAACCTGGATATTTATAGTTTTTACGTTATTTATTTCCATCATGGCCGTTAAAAATAATTTATCCCTCATACCAATTTTAGGTTTACTTTCCTGTTTATACATGATGAGTCAACTGGAATTGTCTAATTGGATTTATTTTACCGGTTGGTTGTTAATTGGGCTTGTGATTTACTTTGGTTACAGCGCTAAACACTCCAAACTGCATAACAAAGCATAAAAAATCAGTTGAACGAACCCATTTTTTCTGTACTTTTGCAGTCCAAAAAAATTCAATTCCATGTTTGAAAATCTTACCGAGAAATTTGAAAGAGCCTTTAAGGTTTTAAAAGGCCAAGGTCAAATAACAGAAATCAATGTTGCTGAAACGTTGAAAGAAGTTCGAAGGGCTTTATTGGATGCTGATGTCAATTTCGCCACTGCAAAAAACTTTACCAATATTGTTAAAGAAAAAGCATTAGGAAGAAATGTATTAACAGCGGTTTCTCCGGGTCAATTGATGATCAAAATTTGCCATGAAGAATTAGTCGAATTAATGGGTGGAAACGAAAGTGAAATCTCATTAAAAGGAAATCCTGCTATCGTTCTGATGTCTGGTTTACAAGGTTCAGGTAAAACCACTTTCACAGGAAAACTTGGTAATTATTTAAAAACAAAAAAAGGGAAACAAGTTTTATTGGTTGCTTGTGATGTTTACCGTCCAGCAGCGATTGACCAGCTACATGTACTTGGTGAACAATTAGGTATTGAAGTATATTCAAATAAGGAAGAAAAGGATCCCGTAAAAATTGCTCAAGATGCTATCCAGTTTGCACGCAGCAAGTCATTTAATGTGGTCCTTGTCGATACAGCAGGTCGTCTAGCAATTGATGAACAAATGATGAATGAAATCGCTCGAATCAAAGAAACGATTCAGCCTTCTGAAACATTATTTGTTGTGGATTCAATGACCGGGCAAGATGCGGTAAATACAGCAAAAGCCTTTAATGATAAAATTAATTTTGACGGTGTCGTTTTAACAAAATTGGATGGGGATACCCGAGGTGGTGCTGCCCTAACAATTAAAGCAATTGTAGATAAACCCATTAAATTCGTTGGTACAGGCGAAAAAATGGATGCGCTAGATGTTTTCTACCCAACACGGATGGCCGATCGTATTTTGGGTATGGGAGACGTTGTGTCATTGGTAGAACGTGCCCAAGAACAGTTTGACGAAGAAGAAGCGAGAAAGCTACAGAAGAAAATCATGAAAGATCAGTTTGATTTCAATGATTTTTTAGCTCAATTGCAACAAATAAAAAAAATGGGAAATATGAAAGATTTGATGGGCATGATACCAGGAATGGGAAAAGCTATCAAAGATGTTGATATTCAAGATGACGCGTTTAAACACGTGGAAGCCATTATTCAAAGTATGACACCAAAAGAACGTTCAAATCCAGCCTTGTTAAATAACTCAAGAAGAATGAGATTAGCAAAAGGAAGTGGAACGAACTTACAAGAAGTCAACAAATTAATCAAACAATTTGATGACATGAAAAAAATGATGAAGCTAATGAGTAACCCAAGAAATATGGCGAGCATGATGAGTCAAATGAAAGGGATGAAAGGCGGAATGCCGGGTATGTAATTTACCCCCTTCTATTCTGGTGCTAATCTTAGAACTATACCGTCGATAGAATCATTCAAATGTATTTGACAACCTAAACGACTATTCGATTTTACATGAAATGCTTGGTCTAGCATATCTAGCTCTGCATCACTTTGTTCAGGTAACTCTGTATCCGACTCCAAGTAACATTGACATGTTGCACACAAAGCCATACCACCACACTCACCAAGAACGGGTAAATCATACGCTTTGCATAATTCCATGATATTCATATTCATATCGGTTGGACCCACTAAATCATGGGGATTTCCTTCACGATCAATAATTGTTACTTGTATTTCATTATTCATAATGCAAATGTAATAGGAATTGAATTATTATCAAGGCAAAGTTAATTTTTGACCAATTTGTAATTTGTCAGATTTAAGTTTATTCATCTTTTTTAGTTGCGTTACACTTGTTTTGTATTTGGCAGCAATTCCAGAAAGTGTTTCTCCTTTTTTAACTATATGGATTTTAGGCTTCTTACTAATAGCCTTAACTTCTTTCGTATTTTTTGGTGTTTCTGCCGTTATGTTTTTCTTTGGAACTTCAATACTAGTTTTATTTTGAGTTGTCTGCTCAAGTGATTTAATTGTAAGAGAATCAACAAGTAATGTATCTTTTGGTAATGGAAGTAGCGGTTTTCTTTCTATAAGTAGTTGTTGAGGTGGATTAGATAAATACCTCGCAAACCCAGTTAGGATGGCGTTACAATATAACTCTCCTTTGAGTACATATCCTTGCTGCGTTAAATGAATTTGATCACTTTTTGCGATTCCACTATTCAACCACTTCCTCATGGATTTCTTACCACCTGAAATGGCAAAATAATCATATAATACGATTGGATTCTTCTCTGCAAAACGCCTTAAAAATCCAGCATACTCAGCTGTTGCTGTTATATTTTTTCCATTTACCGTAAAATCCTGCACACTTGGTATAAGGATGCAAGTATTTGGCAGTACTTCTTTAATTCGATTAATTGATTTCGTCAGATTATTAATGAAATAAACAGAATCAAAATTACCTCCAGCCAAATCATTGGTTCCATAATCTAAAATTATTAAATCAGGGTTAACATATTTAATTTGCTCCTCAAATAAATCTTGTTTTAAAAAGCTAAGCAAACTTGCCCCGTTAATCCCTACAGAATTATAGCTAACACCAAGGTTATCTGAAGTTGAAAGTTGAATGCCATACAATTCAAATTCACGTTGGGTTGAATCTGTTTTATCCACCTTAAACTCGATTGAATTATTAAATGGTTGCGTTAATTTAAGTTCAAATCGATTATTCAACTCAGAAGAAATGGAAATAGGAAACCAAGGGCCTGATTCTGCAAGGCGATACTTCAATTGAAAACTTGAATCCGTTGATTTTAAAAATAAGGTAATTAAATTTACTCTACGCAGTTCTTCCTTACTAGTGTAAAATTGTACGTGAAACCCAGCTGTTGAATCAATCGTTCTAATAGTCACTCCCGAAATTCCTAGGGAATGTTTAATCTCTTTATTGATATTTTTTGAACTAGTCCAATTTCCACTCATTTTGGTTTTATAGTCATAGGCAGCATGCGTGCCAGCTGCAGCATAAGGAAATACGAACCCTCTACCCGAATACCCATAGAGTTTTTGGAAATTATCTCTAATTATTCCAGGAGCCTGATCATATTGAACATGTGAATCACCAAAATGAAGAATAGTGACTTTTTTACGATTGGTCAACTTTAATTGATCAAAAAATGGTTGTATTGAATTGATATTATAGTATTCAATTTCATTTGTTTCGTAATCAATAAAAGGAAGTTTTTTAGAATAACTGAGTTGTTTAACAATTGAAATTGAATCCAAGTAATTTACTTGACTTTTTACAGGTAATAATGAAAATAAGAAAAGTAAACCAAGTAAGAATTTCATTCCAAAAATTAAATTAAAATCAATTTACAAAAAAAACGTCGATTATTACATATAATCGACGTTTAGAAAGTTAAGATTTAAGGTATTTTAACCCTATTACTTTGATTTATCTTTTGTTTTTGGTTTAGAAATAACCACAGCCAAATCATCTTCAGCTGCATTTACATCCATTTGAATCGTATCTCCTTCATGCAAATTAGATTGAATAATTTCCTCTGCTAATGGATCTTCAATATACTTCTGCAACGCTCGTTTTAAAGGTCTTGCACCAAATTTTTCATCGTATCCTTTATCTACGATAAAATCTTTTGCTTTTTCAGTAAGTTCAAGATTATATCCCAAATCTTCGATGCGCGTAAATAATTTCGCTAATTCTAAATCAATGATTTTATGAATTTCTTCTCTACCCAATGATTTAAACATAATAATGTCATCAACACGATTTAAAAACTCAGGAGAAAATGCTTTTCGTAATGCATTTTGAATAACCGTTTTGGCATTATCATCTTTCGCTGCTGCTTGTGACTTCGTACCAAAACCAACCCCACTTCCAAAGTCTGCCAATTGTCTTGCTCCGATATTGGATGTCATAATCAAAATAACATTTTTAAAATCAATTTTACGACCCAAACCATCGGTCATATGCCCATCATCCAATGCCTGAAGCAATAAATTAAAAACGTCTGGATGAGCCTTCTCAATTTCATCCAACAATACAATGGAATAAGGTTTTCTTCTTACTTTTTCTGTTAACTGACCACCTTCTTCATATCCTACATATCCTGGAGGAGCTCCTACCAAACGTGAGATAGAAAATTTCTCCATATATTCAGACATATCAATTCGAATCAATGCTTCTTCAGAATCAAATAAATATTTGGCAAGAACCTTTGCTAATTGAGTTTTCCCAACACCCGTTGGCCCAAGAAAGAAGAAGGAACCGATTGGTTTATTTGGATCTTTTAATCCCGCACGATTTCGTTGTATCGCTTTAACTACCTTACTAACGGCCTCATCTTGACCAATCACTTTTCCACGTAACTCCTCTCCCATTTTGGCTAACCTACCTGTTTCTTTTTCAGAAACACGAGTTACAGGAATTCCACACATCATTGAAACAACCTCCGCAACATGTTCATCAGTAACCGTTACCCGATTCGCTTTTGAATCATCTTCCCATTTTTTCTTAGCTGCTTCAAGTTCTTCCTGAAGTCTACGTTCGTTATCTCTTAATTCAGCAGCTTTTTCATATTGTTGCGATTTAATCACTTCATTTTTCTGCTCCTTCAATGCTTCAATTTGAGATTCTACATCTAAAATTTCTTTCGGAACATTAATATTAGTTAAATGAACGCGTGAACCTACTTCATCTAGAGCATCTATCGCTTTATCCGGTAAATGACGGTCGGTAATATATCTTTCCGTTAATTTGACGCACGCAGCAATCGCCTCATCAGTATAAGTAACGGAATGATGATCTTCATATCGTTCTTTGATATTATTCAAAATTTGAATTGTCTCATCAATGGTAGTTGGTTCAACCAACACTTTTTGGAACCTGCGTTCTAATGCACCGTCTTTTTCAATATATTGTCTATATTCATCTAAAGTAGTAGCACCAATTGCTTGCATTTCTCCGCGAGCTAATGCCGGTTTGAACATATTCGAAGCATCCAAAGACCCGCTCGCTCCTCCAGCACCAATTATAGTATGAATCTCATCTATGAATAAAATGATATCCGGATTTTTTTCAATCTCCGCCATCACGGCTTTCATTCGCTCTTCAAATTGTCCACGGTATTTTGTACCAGCAACCAATGAAGCTAAATCCAATGAAATGATTCTTTTATTAAACAATACACGGGAAACTTTACGTTGAACGATTCTCAACGCCAATCCTTCAGCAATAGCACTTTTACCCACTCCTGGTTCACCGATTAATATTGGATTGTTTTTCTTTCTTCTGGATAAAATTTGACTCACGCGTTCGATTTCCTTTTCGCGTCCAACAATTGGATCTAATTTACCAATTTCAGCCATTTTAGTTAAATCCCTTCCGAAATTATCTAAAACAGGAGTTTTTGATTTGGGATCTGCCGATTTTCGTTGACCAGCAAAAGATTCTCCTTCCTCCTCTTGACCACCAGGAAATTCCGCACGTGGATTTATCTGTTCTTCTCTCATAGCTTCATATTCATCTTTAACATTTTCATATAAAATCCCATACTTGTTCAACACGGAACAAGACACACTATTTTCATCTCTCAAAATACTCAACAATAAATGCTGAGTGCCAATCAAAGGACTTTTAAATTGCTTAGCCTCCAAATATGTCATTTTGATTATCCGCTCAGCTTGTTTAACAAGTGGAATATTAGTTGACATCAAAGGAAAATCCACAGATGACTTACTCAACACGGACTCTAATTCGGTTCTAATTATATTCAAATCAATTTGAAACTCATTGATTAATCGAATAGCTGTACCATCGTTTAATCGTAATAGTCCCAATAAAATATGCTCTACAGTAATATACTCATTTTTCAGGCGAATCGCTTCATCCTTACTCATCGAAATTACATCTTTAACACGTGGTGAAAATTTTGCTTCCATATGTGATAAAATAAATTTTAAAGCCAAAAAGGCATTGATACAAATATACAAGTTAATTTTTTCAAACTATTGTATTTTATTCACATTTTACAACCGAAATTTGTTAGTAAAAAGTGAAGCGTCAAAGGCCGCCCGATGCATTAATTATTAATTTTGCTTCTTGCATACTTATACAAGCTAAATAACAAGAAAATATGGCAGACGGAGAAAAAATAATTCAAATCAATATTGAGGATGAAATGAAATCGGCTTACATCGATTATTCGATGTCCGTAATTGTTTCAAGAGCGCTTCCTGATGTACGTGATGGATTCAAACCAGTTCACCGTAGAGTATTGTACGGAATGCAGGATTTAGGCGTATTTTCCAATAGACCTTACAAGAAATCTGCAAGAATTGTCGGTGAAGTACTCGGTAAATATCACCCACATGGAGACAGTTCAGTATATGACACCATGGTTCGTATGGCGCAAGAATGGTCGTTGCGATATCCTTTAGTTGATGGTCAAGGTAACTTCGGTTCAGTGGATGGTGACAGTCCAGCAGCTATGCGTTATACAGAAGCAAGACTTCGAAAAATAGCAGAAGAAATGCTAGAGGATCTTGATAAAGAAACGGTTGATTTTACTCCAAACTTTGATGATAGTTTGACAGAGCCTTCCGTGATGCCAACAAAAATCCCTAACCTCTTGGTAAATGGAGCTTCTGGTATTGCAGTAGGTATGGCAACCAACATGGCACCTCATAATTTAACTGAAGTCGTTGATGGTATCATTGCTTATGTAGATAACAAGGATATTGATGCGGAAGAATTATTAACTTATGTGAAAGGACCCGATTTCCCTACCGGGGGAACTATATATGGATACGATGGCGTACGCGAGGCTTTACTTACTGGTAGAGGAAGAATCGTTATGCGTGCTAAAGCGGAAATCGAAGAACACAATGGACGTGAACAAATCATTGTAACAGAGATTCCATATCAAATCAACAAAGCTGAAATGATTAAAAAAACAGCTGAGTTAATTAACGATAAAAAAATTGAAGGGATTTCCGATTTACGTGATGAATCTGACCGTAATGGTATGCGAATCGTTTATGAAATTAAGCGAGATGCAATTGCCAATGTTGTGTTAAATAAATTATACAAGTACACCTCTTTACAAACTTCATTTTCAGTTAATAACATATGTTTGGTTGAAGGAAGACCAAGGTTATTGAATTTGCGAGATATGATTCAATATTTCGTTGAATTTCGTCATGAAGTTGTTATTCGTCGAACACAGTTTGAACTTCGAAAAGCAGAAGAAAGAGCGCACATCTTGGAAGGATTAATTATTGCTTCAGATAACATTGATGAGGTAATAGAGATTATTAAAACATCTTCTAGTCCAGATGCGGCAAGGGAAAGATTGTCTGAACGTTTTGGACTTTCTGAAATTCAAACTCGTGCCATTGTTGACATGCGTTTGCGTCAATTAACTGGTCTTGAGCAAGATAAATTGCGTGCTGAATATGATGATTTGGTGAAATTAATTGCTGATTTGAGAGATATTTTAGCTAATGAGTCACGTCGAATGGAAATCATTAAAAATGAATTAATTGAAGTGCGTGCGAAATATGGTGATGCTAGACGTTCTGTAATAGAATACGCAGCCAGTGAAATGCGCATGGAAGATTTGATTGCTGACGAAGAAGTAGTGATAACAATTTCTCATGCTGGGTATATCAAACGTACTAATTTAACCGAATACAAAGTACAAAACCGTGGCGGAATGGGATCTAAAGGATCAGCAACTCGTGATCAAGATTTCTTGGAACACCTGTTTGTTGCAACTAACCACAATTATTTGTTAATCTTTACGGAAAAAGGGCGATGCTTCTGGATGCGGGTGTATGAAATTCCGGAAGGAAGTAAAACATCCAAAGGAAGAGCTATCCAAAATTTGATTAACATTCCACAAGATGATAAAGTGAAGGCGTATGTGAAAGTAAACGACTTGACTGATAAGGATTATGTAGAAAACAACTTTATCGTAATGTGTACGAAACAAGGTGTAATCAAAAAAACATCCTTGGAAGCATATTCGAGACCTCGTTCAAATGGTATTAATGCCATCACCATTCGTGATAATGATGAATTATTAGAAGCAAAATTAACAAACGGTACGAATGAAATCGTATTAGCTACCAATTCAGGTAGAGCAATTCGATTTAATGAGTCTACAGTAAGACCAATGGGTAGAAATGCATCCGGGGTTCGAGGTGTTTCGCTTGCAAATAACGACGATGCTGTAATTGGAATGATTTGCGTAGAAGACGTTTATTCGACCATTTTAGTAGTTTCTGAAAAAGGATACGGAAAACGAACATTCTTGAATGACCCAGAGGATAAAGAACCGGTTTACCGAATCACAAATCGCGGAGGTAAAGGGGTAAAAACATTGAATATTACTGAAAAAACAGGTAAATTACTTTCCATATTAAATGTTTCTGATGAAGAAGATTTAATGATCATCACGCGCAATGGTATCACTATCCGTATGCACATTGATACAATCAGAACAATGGGTAGAGCCGCACAAGGCGTTCGATTGATTAATCTTAAATCGAATACTGAAATTGCAGCGATTGCTCGTGTACCAAGATCCGAAGATGAGGAAGAGATAGGTGAAATTTTAGAAAACCCATCAGAAAATCAAACTAAAGAAGGAAATGGCACAGTAATTGAAAATGGCGCTGACGAATAATTATGTATACCTTTGTATTTTAACTTAAATTTATGAAAAAACTATTTGTTTGTGTTGGGTTGGTAACTGCAACACTTTTAATGGGAAATGATTTACTGGCTCAATCAAAAAACGTACAAGATGCCTTCAGTAAATTCAAATTAGTATCACCGAAAAATGATGCTGAAAAAAATCAACGCATTTTAGAGGAAGCTAAAACGTTTATTGATGCTGCTGCGGATAATGCTGAAACGAAAGAAGATCCAAAAATGCATTTTTATCGTGCTCAAATTTATATGTCTCTTTATGAAACAGGCGCACAACAAGCGATGCTTTCTGGTAAAGCTGACCAAACAAAATTAGAAGGCTACAAAAATACAGCTGCAACAAGTTTCTTGTTTTGTTTGAATGAACCAAAGAAAAAATACCAAAGTGATGTAAAAACAATGGTAGAAATGAAATATACGATGTTTTTTGAAATGGGTGTAAAATCCTATAACGAAAAACAATACGAGCAAGCTTTAATGATGTTCTTCCAAGCCTATGATGTAAAAACGATGGTGAAAATGGAGGCCAGTGAAGCAAAAAACAATGCTATCATTAGTTTAAATCAAGTAGTTGAGAAGTTAACTAAAGGAGAAACTCCTGATTTTAAATCGGCTATCGCCTTAGTTGAACAAATTAGAACTGCTTTCCCAACGGATATTGACTTGATTATCAGTTTAATAAATATTCATTTAAGAAATAATGATTTAATCTCTGCTGAAAAATACATGAGCGAGGCTGTTGGTTTAGATCCTAACAATAAAGTGTTACATTATAACTTAGGTACTTCATACATGACGCAAGGGTTAAATGAAAAAGCAGAAGCATCTCTGAATAAAGCCTTAGAAATTGATCCTGCATACAAAGATGCTCAATATCAATTAGGTGCACATTTATACAACTGGGCAAATGAAGTGAAAGCAGAAGCTGGACAATTAAACTCAAACGATCCAAAAGTTACAGAACTTGAAAATAAATCGGATGAATTATTGAAAAAAGCATTAGTTGTTTTGGAAAAATACATTGATAGTAATCCTGATGATAAAGATGTATTGGGTATTATTTACAAAACGTATTACAAATTAGGTAATTCAGATAAAGGAAAAGAATTTAAAGCACGATTTGATGCACCGGCAACTAAGTATCCTGAAGCTCCATATGGAACACCATCATCAACAACTAAATCAAGTTCAGGTGATGTAAAAAGCATTTCTTATTTTTATAATTGCTACAACAATAAATATGTTACCGTAACATTTACAAAAGTCGGAGAAGATACAAATTGGAAGAAATCAGAAACCGAAACTACTCCTTGTCATAATTAATTTATCACAACCTATTTTTAAAAGCTGTTTGATTCTTTCAAGCAGCTTTTTTTATTTACATTTGCTCCTATGCACATTGCAATAATCGGTAATGGATTTAGTGGATTAATGGTTGCTCGCCATTTGGTGGATAATGGTGATTCGAATTTAAGAATTTCCATTTTTGAAAAACAACACCAACCGGGTCGTGGCATTGCCTATTCTCCTCAATCCGACAAAGTATTACTCAATGTCATTGCATCAAAAATGAGTGCGTTTCCTGATGATCCAAATCATTTTGTAAGATGGGTATCGAAACAGACTCCCTTTCTAAAAGATGATATTCAGCTAATTAAACATTCCTTTTTATCTCGATCCATTTATGGTGAATATTTAAATTCAATTTGGTCGGAAACCATCGAACTTGCTAAGAATAAAAAGATAAAAATAGCATTTTTCACTTGCGAAATCACCAACCTAACACTACAATCCGATCAGGTTATCTTGAATGCCAATTCTTCTGAATTTGTTTCAGATCGGGTGGTGCTCGCTACTGGAAATCAATTACCTGGTAACCCAAAGGATATTGAAAAGAAAAATATTGATAACAACCGATATTTTCAAAATCCGTGGAAATACTCCTTACAGGAAATTGATCCAAACAAACCTATTTTTATTTTAGGAAATGGACTGACAATGGTTGATACGGTTATACAATTGAGAGAACAAAAAATAAAGAATCAAATCATTTCTTTGTCTCCACATGGATTTCATATTTTACCGCATCGAAATTTCGCTTATTCCCTACCCGATTGGGTTTCAGAATTAACAGAAACTCCTACTTTATTGGAATTGGTATCAGAAATTAACAAGCAATTAAAAGCCTTACAGAAGCATGGAATTTCAGCAGAACCACTAATCGATAGTTTACGTCCACATACTCAGCGTTTTTGGAGGGGCTTTAGTAACTCGGAAAAGAAACGGTTTATGCGACATTTCCGACATTTGTGGGGATTAGCTCGACACCGATTACCATTCATAACCTATGATTTAATTCAAAAAGAACGAATCAATGGCTCCTTATCGATCATTTCGGGCAGCATTATATCAATAGCTGATAGAGAAAATGAAATTGAGATTACTTATTTTGATCATTCTTTAAAACAAAATCGGTGCATTTCAACTACTGCATTAATCAACTGCACTGGTCCTGAATCAAATATTAATAAAACGGATTCTCAACTATTACAAAACTGCTTAAAGAAAGGATACATCAGCCAAGATGAACTTAAACTTGGTATTTCGACCAATATTAAATCCTTTCAGACAATCAATTCTGAGGGGAATGAAAATGCTCAACTCGTTGCAATTGGAAATCTCTTACGTGGAGAACTGTGGGAAAGTACAGCGGTAAACGAATTACGCATTCAAGCTAAAAATCTTGCATCTGCAATCCTTCGAAAATAAAAAGTTCTGCTACTATTTTTCTATCTTTGCAGCAATTCTATTTTAAAGATTTCTTTATGGCAAAAGCAACAAGAGTGGAAACTTCATCAGCAATCGATTTCGAAACCTTCAAAGCACAAGTATTAGCTGATTTCAAACTCGCCTGTGAATCGAGAGAAACCTCGTTAATGGGTAGAAAAGAAGTTTTAACCGGAAAGGCAAAATTTGGAATTTTTGGTGATGGAAAAGAATTAGCTCAAATTGCTTTAGCGAAACAATTTAGAAATGGAGATTTTCGTTCAGGTTATTATCGTGATCAAACCCTAATGATGGCAATTGATCAACTAACTATTGAACAATATTTTTCAGGACTTTATGCGCACACAGACGTAACTTTAGAACCTCAATCTGCCGGAAGACAAATGGGCGGTCATTTTGCCACACGAAATTTAGATTCGAATGGAGAATGGAAAAATTTGATGGAACAAAAAAATAGTTCGTCTGATATTTCCCCAACAGCTGGTCAAATGCCTCGTTTGGTTGGATTAGCAATGGCCTCAAAAGTATATCGAAATAATAACGATTTAGGTTCAAACCCAGCATTTAATAAATTCACTCAAGGCGGAAATGAAGTAGTTTTTGGTACAATTGGAGATGCTTCTACTTCCGAAGGTCCTTTCTGGGAATCAATAAATGCCATTGGGGTGATGCAAATTCCAGTGGTTATGTCAATTTGGGATGATGGTTATGGTATTTCCGTGCCACGAGAATTTCAAACAACCAAAGGAAGTATATCCGAAGCCTTATCAGGTATGCAACGCACAGCGGACAAACCTGGTTTTGAAATATTAATTACCAAAGGGTGGGATTATGTGCATTTGTGTGAGACATATGAAAAAGCTACCAACATAGCGCGAGAGGAACATGTTCCAGTATTAGTTCATGTACAAGAAGTAAATCAACCCCAAGGTCATTCAACATCAGGATCTCATGAACGTTACAAATCAGAGGAACGTTTGAAATGGGAAACAGACTTTGATTGCATCAATAAATTCAAGGAATTCATTTTAAATTTCAATAAAAATGGATTAACCATTGCCAATGAAAATGAACTGGATGAAATTCATTCTGTAGCGAAAAACAAAGTGCGTGATGCGAAAAATAAAGCATGGAAGCAATTTACAGATGAAATAAAGAAAGATCAACTTGAGGCAGTTGCCATTTTGAAACAAGTTGCAGAACAATCAATCAATCGCGTTTTCATAGAAAAAGAAATTGAAGCCTTAGAAAAAGCATTTGAGCCTGTTCGAAAAGATATTTTGACCATTGCTCGTAAATGTTTACGCTTGGCAGTGAATGATAACACGGAAACAAAAAAATTATTATCCGCTTGGATTGAAAGTCAATTTTCAATCAATTATAATCGATATAGTTCATACCTGCATTCAGAATCAGCACATTCTGCATTAAGGGTAACACCTATACCAGCAATCTATGATGAAACCTCTACCATGGAAGATGGACGAATTATTTTGCGTGAAAACTACCGAAAAATTCTAAGTGAACGACCTGAAGTACTTGTTTTTGGAGAAGATGTTGGTGGAATTGGAGGTGTAAATCAAACATTAGAAGGATTACAAAGTCAATTTGGCGTTAATCGTGTATTTGACACAGGAATTCGTGAATGCACAATAATTGGTCAAGGTATTGGAATGGCTATGAGAGGATTACGTCCCATTGCTGAAATTCAATATTTGGATTATTTGCTTTACGCCATTCAGGTCATGTCTGATGATTTAGCTACCGTTCAATATAGAACGAAAGGAGGACAAAAGGCACCATTAATCGTTTCAACAAGAGGACATCGTTTAGAAGGAATTTGGCATAGCGGTTCACCAATGGGAATGATTGTTAATTCTATTCGTGGAATACATGTTTGTGTACCTAGAAATATGGCTAAAGCAGCTGGATTTTACAATACACTACTTGCGTCCGATGAACCAGCATTGGTGATAGAACCGTTAAATGGGTACCGAACAAAGGAAAGAATGCCCGTAAATATTGGAGAATTTAGAGAACCACTTGGAGTTCCAGAAGTAGTGCGCGAAGGTAAAGATATTACTATTGTTTCCTATGGCTCAACATTTAATTTGTGTGAAATAGCAGCAAAACAATTGGTAGAATTAGGGATTGATGTTGAATTAATTGATGTTCAAACACTTATTCCTTTTGATTTAGATCATCTTATTGCTGAATCTATAGAGAAAACAAATCGTTTGTTAATTATTGATGAAGATGTGAGCAGCGGGGCAACTGGCTATATGTTGGATAAAATTCTTGTTGAGCAAAAAGCATATTATCATTTGGATGCTGCTCCTGAAACCATGAGTGCAAAAGACCATAGACCAGCATATGGTACAGATGGTGATTACTTTTCAAAACCAAGTATTGAAGACATTGTTGAAAAAGTATATGCCATGATGCATGATGCAAACCCAACTAATTACCCTTCATTTTATTAATGGAATTCGATTTTCAGGATTACATTTTTTTAAAATTGTAGAATATAATTCGATTGTTTTTCAGTAGAAATAATAGTTTCAGGTCCATGTCCACAATAAACTACTGTGTCTGTAGGGAACTGAAACATGATTTCATGAATGGATTTTTTTAGTATTTCAATATCACCTCCCGGTAAGTCAACGCGACCAAAACTTCCTTTGAATAATACATCTCCATTTATTACAAAATTTTGGCTTAAAGCATAAAACACCACGTGACCAGGTGCATGTCCAGGAGTATGATACACTGTAAAATCTATATCTTCTAACACCAACGATTGTCCATGAACCAATGTATGGGTAGGATCTGGGGACGGTTTATAATTATCAAAACCATAAAGATGCGCATAGGACTCAACCGATTTTAACGTTATCAAATCATCCGAATGAAGATAAAAAGGGATATCAAATTGAGACAATACAAAGGAATTTCCTAGCACATGATCAATGTGTGCGTGTGTATTTAATAATGCTAAGGGTTTCAACTCATTTTCTAAAATAAAAGACAGTAATTCTTGCTCCTCCTCCCGAGTATAGCATCCTGGATCGATAATTACACAATTCCCCGTTTCAGTATAAACAATATAGGTATTTTCTTGAAAACCATTAAAGGTAAATTTCTTTACTAACATTTAACTTTTTTTTATCTAACAAATTTAGTTCTTAATATGTATTTTTGTGGAATAAAATTAAAGATCATGAAATATATATTCGTTTTATTGACTGCATTAGCGTTAGGAAGTTGTGCTGTTAAAATCCCGTATACAAAAGAAATTAAAGAACAATCATCTATCGATACAGATGCGGAAATGAGAAGATTACAATTCTTTACATCCGGTACAATTATTCTAGATCAAGTTCTGCCGAAAGATAATGAAATGAAAACAGATGAAAACGGTGTATTAATTCAGGGAAGTAATAAAGTGAAGGAGAGAATTATAATCCCAACCAACACAAAATGTATTTTTGAAGAATTTGGTGAAAGAGATAAGATCATGGTACGATTTGAAGAAGGAAAAGGAAAAACCCTCACTTTTGATATTAAACCGAATGGAAAAAGATATTACCTTGACGTAAATACCAACGAACCAGGAGGGCCAACCGTAAAATATGGTAAGAACACCTACAAATTAGATATGGTTAGAAGTAGCGGATCTTCCGTTTATTTATTAATTAAGAAAAACACAAAACAAGCACGAAGCAAAGGAAGAGTGTTGCCAGGAATGAAGGTTTAATCATGAAGAATAACCAATTTCTTAGTACATAATTGGTTGTTTTGATTAATTCTTAAAAAATAGGTTCCATTTGCTAGTTGTTCTGTTGCAAATTGTGCGGTATTTTGTTCGCTTTTTCCATTTGTAATTATATTTCCATTCAAGTCAACCAACACCCAATTAAATTCTTCATTTGATGAAGATTGAATTTCTACGAAAGAACTGGAAGGATTAGGAAAAATAGTTAACTCATTAAAAAGATTATTTTCTTCAATCCCTACTGTTGATTGACAAGCACATTTGTTTTTTGTAACATTGGTTTGTACAATTTTAGGAGCACTATAATTTACTTTCACCCAACATTTTTGTCCTAGTTGCGTTGCTGTTGCGTTCTGAATCCTAATTGTATGCCATCCTGTATAAGTAGCTTGATACGTATGGGTAAATTCACCCGTTCCAGTTAAAGAATCAATCGAGATACAGTTATTATCTAATAAGTTCAATTTAATACCATCAGAAGATTGTGTCGGAAAAACAGTAAGTGTTACAATCGAGCCAGAATCGACGAAAATTCTCCCTACCGTTCTGCAGTCTAGACTGTTATCTGGCAACCTCCCTCCTTGCTCCAATGAATTCAAGTGTCTATCACCCAAATCATTTTCCATTTCCCATTCTTGTGTTATCGATTTTTCAGGTCTCACATAATTAGTGGTAATTCCAATTGGTGCCCAAATACTATATCCACGTCTACCCAATAGCGCTGAACCGTCACAAGGAGGAATACTGATGTCAATTTTTCCTCCACCATAAACCGTACGAGTTCCTATGTTGGCACCTGAATAATCCATTAAAACAGTTCCATCTGACCAAGAAGTTTGAACTCCAGTCAAGTTTTGCCAAACTGACCAATTATCAGTTACCGCTATGATTGCTTTATTTTGTCGTTCAATAACCAAAGCATCTGATGCCTGCCAACGAACTAAATAAGCACCATCCTTAAAATGTAAATTTTGATGACACCAAATAATATTTTCTATATCGCTACGAACGGGCAAGGTAGAATCAATTTGGGGATTATGATTAAATCGATTACTCAAGTAACCAATATTGAATAAATCTTCAAAGAAAATTTGAGGGGCACCATCAACTGCCATAGCAATAGCATGAGCAGCACTATTTCGTCCGTCATTTGGTTCAACCTGGGTACCCAAAGCAGAATTCCATCCGGTATAATTTCCTTGGCTATTCAACTGTGGTCGGAAAGTATCGTGATTATTAACAAACGGCACAGTACGTTGACGATTCGTTTGCTGCGCACTTGGAATTGAGCCAATATTATAGTTGCCATTTCCTTGAACCATACCTTGCAACGCTCCTCGTAAAGAAAAATCAAATGTTCCTGCTCTGTTCAGGACTGAATTCGCCCAACCATCCATTTCAGTAATCCCCCCAACCCATTCTCCTACGGCAAACATGTCGGAAGTACCACTTGCCCAAGCAGCATTATTTTGCAAATTCCACAATACGTCCTCTGAAACATAAGATGGAAAATGCTTAACCGCATCCATTCTCACTCCATCCCAACCCATCTGCTTTTTGTACCATATTAACCAGTCGCGTATACCTGAACGCATATAATCCGTAGATTGTGTAGGATTGAATACCGCATTACTACTCATACCAAAGGAATTACTTTCATATGAAATATCAGGCCCCCAGAAAGGAGAATTGATGTCATTCGTGCAACATGGATTATTGGCATTAGGATAAAAATTCTGCCAGTTTTTTGGAAATCTACCTTGTCTTGCTAGGTAATTTCCTGAAGTTTCATTTTGAGCCGGTGTAGCATAACAAGCGTACCTAAAGTTCTTATATTTATTAGTTTGACCATCATCCATGGCTGCAGGATCTTGACCACCCGCACTCGATCCACCACCAGCTCCTGTAATATGATTAAGTACTACATCTTGAATGACATCAATGCCATTTGCCTTCATAACAGCCATCATTCGGAGCAATTCATCTTTATCTCCTAACCGAGTTTTAACCGAATTTTTTTGCCATTTATCGCCCAAATCATAATGATCAAAGGGAGCATATCCAACACTATTGGTACCCGTATTTTTAATTGTAGGTGGAATCCAAATAGCGTCAATCCCGAGGCTTTTTAATCTAGGAGCCAATTCTGCTAAATAATTTGCCCAACCATCTGGATAATTTGCATTGAAATAATCCCACCAAAAACCTTGTAATACAATTTGTCTATTCGTTGGATTCACATTTGTACCCGGATTCGGATTCTCTAATTGAAAATTATATACTCCGGTTGTTGAATTAAAAGAAATTAAATAGGCTCCAGCTGATACTGGAATATTGGGACCATCTTGAAATCCTGTACCCGTTGGAAACGTAGAAGCACCCCAATTTACAGACCAAGAAGCATCTTTCCTAAACTTTAATTGCTCATTGGTTGAAAAGGTATAATTTAATGTCCAATTCACACCATCCGTGGATGCCATTGTGACATCAGTTGACCAATTGCTGAAAGTTCCAATGATACCAATGGTAAATGATTGAGCAAAAGAAAATGTAATTGAAAAAAATAGTACAATTGTCAACCAAGATTTACGAAGCATAGTAAAAATTTAAGTTATTTTTAAATCGAATTTAGAAAAATTTCATCTGGTTTTAATTCCGAAATTTGACCTTTATTTTCAATGGAAACTGTAGTGTTACCCCTATTTTCAATTGAATATTCATCTTTGGCAATTGAAATAAAAATCGGATTATTTTTAACTAATATCTGAAAGCTATATTTTTTCCAAACTGAAGGAATTACTGGATTTATTTTCAATCGATCCGTTAGAATTCTAACACCAGCCATTCCCTCCACGATACTCATCCATGTACCTGCCATACTAGTAATATGCAAACCTTCATCCGCTTCATGATTATAATCGTCAAGATCTAATCTAGAAGTTCTTAGATAAAGTTCATAGGCTTTTGGTAAATTACCAATTTTGGCAGCAAGAATTACATGGACACACGGTGATAAAGAGGATTCATGTACTGTTTTTGGTTCATAGAAATTAAAATTATCCTCAATTATTTGTTCATTGAAATGATCTTCAAATAAATATAATCCTTGTAAAACATCTGCTTGTTTAATAAAAATCGACCGTAAAATACGATCCCATGACCAATGTTGATTAATGGGTCTTTCTTTTAACGGAATATCAGAGACTTCGAGTTGTTCTTTATCCATGAAACCATCCTGTTGAAGAAAAATATTGGTACCCTCTAAGGTTGGAAAATAGGTGTTTGAAACGATCGAACTCCATAATTCCTTTTCATTTTGGTGTAATAAACTTCCTAGTTTTTCTTCCAATAAGCCATCAACTTCTAAGGCATATTGAATACACCAACGAGCGATGTAATTGGTATACCAATTATTATTCACATTATTCTCATATTCATTTGGCCCAGTTACACCAAGCATCACATATGCTTTTTTTGACTCAGAATAATTAAAACGTTGACCCCAGAATCGAGCAATGGCAATGAGAACAGGTCTACCATATTTCTCTAAATACTCAACATCACCGGTGTGTCTGATGTAATTATAAATAGCAAAAGAAATGGCTCCATTTCGATGAATTTCTTCAAATGTTATTTCCCATTCATTATGGCATTCCTCCCCATTCATAGTCACCATTGGATATAAGGCAGCACCATTTTTAAACCCTAATTTTTCAGCGTTTTCAATTGCTTTTTGAAGATGATTGTATCTGTAAATTAATAACTGACGAGCTACTGACGGATTTGCTGTTTTAAGATAAAAAGGTAAACAATAAGCTTCTGTATCCCAATAGGTTGCTCCTCCATATTTTTCGCCAGTAAAACCTTTAGGACCAATATTTAACTTCTCATTCTTACCTGTATATGTTTGGAACAATTGAAAAATATTGAATCTTATACCTTGCTGAGCTGCAGAGTCACCTTCAATGACAATATCTGCTTTATCCCAAATTGTAGACCAAGCCTTTTTATGTTCATCTAACAATTTATCAAAACCTGTGACATAAGCATCACGTACATTGATAATTGCTTTAGTGGTCAAAGCAAATTCAGAATGATTGACTGTGGAGGTTATTGAGACATATTTTTTGAGGGTATACGTTACCTTTTGCTCTAAATAATGTTCAAAATTATTTTCAATGTAACACTCACTTTGGGCGATATTTGGATGAATCTCTAGTAATTCTTTCTCTTTCCAAAATGAAAAACGCATTGCTGTAGCAACTGAAAAATTTGTTTTCTTGGTTCGTGTGGTTACTATTCCTTTTTGAACATCTACTTTTCTGCTATCTTCCTCCCAAAAGAATTCGTCATAGTTAGAGTCATGATTAACCACTTTGGCATCTAAATATGGAGTGAACTTCACATTCCCTGAAAAATTAATAGGAGTAATTGAAAAAGAAATAGCAGCTACTTCTTCTCGTTCCATAGAACAAAATCTTATGGAGTTAATTTCTAACTCTTTACCATTAGATAGTTTAAGTTTAACTTTACGAGATAGGGTACCACTATACATATCCAATTCTCGATAAAACGATTTAATCTCGCACGTATTCAAATCCAATTGGATTCCATCAATTTCAATGTTTATTCCAATCCAATTACATGAGTTTAGGACTTTTGCAAAATACTCTGGGTATCCATTTTTCCACCAACCAACACGTGTTTTATCGGGATAATACACTCCTCCAACGTAACTTCCTTGCAAGGTATCTCCTGAATATTTTTCTTCGAAATTAGCGCGCTGACCGAATGCACCATTCCCAATACTAAAAATACTTTCTGCTTGTTTTTGTTTTGCAGGATCAAATTCCTGTTCTGTGATTTTCCAATCGTGTATATCAAATAAATTCTGCATAGTCTTCTAATCTAAATTCCATCAAATCATTCAAATAAACATGTGCTAAAGATTCAATTTCCGAATTTCCCACTCCAATTGTAAAAAAACCTCCACTAAGCGCAGCTTGAATACCACTAGCAGCATCTTCAAACACAATGCATTCTTTTGGTGAAACACCAAGGGCCTCTGCACCATTTAAAAAAACTTCAGGATTGGGTTTTGGATCTTTTACACCATTGCCATCAATAACAACATCAAAAAATGAAGCAATTTCCAGTAAATTCAAGATGTGATTTGCATTTTTACTAGAAGAACCTACCCCTAATTTTATACCGTTTACTTTAGCTTTTTCCAATAATTCTAAAACCCCTGGTAGTAAATTTGATCTGTTTAACAATTGAATAGAATCTAAGTAAAAATTATTCTTACTGATAAGTAATTCATTGAAATACTGTTCTGATATAGATTGATCGCCAAACTCTAGAATCTTTTTGAGTGAATCAACGCGGCTTATGCCTTTCAATTGTTCATTTTCTTTTTCAGTAAATTTAATTCCAAGTTCTTGCGCAGTACGTTTCCATGCTACGAAATGATTGTGTTCTGTTGATACCAATACACCATCCAAATCAAATAACAACCCTTTAATTTTCATTTAATTCTGTTCTGATTTTATGCGTAGTGTTAATAAAGCTGCCAAAATTAATAATCCACCTCCAATAGTTACGGCCGCTATGCGCGAACCATCTAACACATTTTCCATTACTTGACCGAAAAATAAAGATGCAATTATCTCAGGAAGTACAATAAAAAAGTTAAAAATCCCCATATATATGCCAATTTTATTCTGAGGAAGGCAATCAGATAGCATAGCATAAGGCATCGATAGAATACTTGTCCAGGCAATTCCAACTAGCCCCATTACGACAAAGAGAAAGACTTTTGATTCTGGTCCAACGATAAAATTTATTGAAATTAAACCAATGCCACCAAGAATGAGACAAATAAAATGAGTTAATTTCTTACCAAATTTCCCTGCTAAAAATGGCAAGAATAGGGCAAAAACGAATGTTATGATATTCTCAAATGAATAAGTTAACCCAGCATAGTTTTGTCCTTCTGAATAGGCTACTGAACCATTTGTCCCACCAAATATTTCCGCTGCCACAGTTGGGGTATAATAAAACCACATTAAAAATAATCCGGGCCATGTAACAAATTGAACCAAGGCCAATTGTTTCATTAATTTAGGCATATGTGTTATCGCGTGAATAATTTCATTAAATCCAGCAAAAAAACCTTTTTTATTTTTCGATTGTTCTTCTAGCTCCTCAGTTGTTGGTGGGTATTCTTTGGACGTCAATATAGTATAAAGTACCGCAAGAAAGAATGCAATACCACCAATATAGAAGCTCCACTTTACGTTATCAGCAACTTGACCAGCTGAAGCAGTTGAGTTCACATCAAACCAATTAGTAAAAATCCACGGAAGTGCGCTCGCCACAGTTGCCCCAACGCCAATAAAAAAACTTTGCATGGAAAACCCTAGGGTTCTTTGTTTTACTGGCAATTTATCTGCTACAAATGCGCGAAAAGGCTCCATACTGATATTAATAGATGAATCCATTATCCAAAGTAAACCTGCAGCCATCCATAAGGATGATGAATTAGGCATCAGAAACAAACAAAGAGAACTTAGAATAGCTCCGATTAAAAAATAAGGTCTTCTCCTACCCCATGTTGGATGCCAAGTACGATCGCTTAAATACCCAATTATAGGCTGCACTAATAATCCAGTCAAAGGAGCAGCTAACCATAATCCAGGAATATCTTCAGGTTTGGCTCCTAAATTTTCATAGATTGAACTCATATTGGCCATTTGTAGTCCCCAACCAAATTGAATCCCCATAAATCCAAAACTCATGTTCCAGATTTGCCAAAAAGAGAGTGAAGGTTTAGATTGCTGCATGAAAATATAAGTTAATTATAATATATACGATACTCCCATGGTTTAAAAGTCTCAGTTAATTCTCCATTTAATCTTTTACTTTTACCCGAAAACAACTCTTTGAAATTCCCACTTAAACTTGGAGTTTTAATATTTGTTTTTGATTCCTTATCGGAAAGATTTATCACACAGATCACTTTTTTCTTACCTAGCTTACGTTGGTAGACAAGTACAGGAGAATTTTTGTCTTGGTTACTTAAAAAAGAAAGGTCTCCACCACTAATTCCTGATTTCATCGCTGGATGCTTCTTTTTTAGGTGCAATAACTTTGAATAGAAATCTACCAAATCCATTTTATCCCAAACAATTGAATCTTTTTCGAAAAATTTCAATCTGCGATTTAATGATGTTTCTTGACCATTATATACTAATGGCATGCCTTCAATTGTAGCTGCAAATACCGCAAATGCAAATCGTGATTCACCCAACCGTTCCATCTCCGTACCATTCCACGAATTCTCGTCGTGATTTGACGTAAAATGCATTCGGTAGGCTGATTTAGGATATTTATTATTTTCAAAATAACTGTAAATGGATGAAACCGGTTTTTTCTGTTTTGCGATATCATTCATAACGTGATGAAGTTCCCATCCATAAGTCATATCAAATGCTTGATGTTGATCAACGCCTTCAGATTCCGCTAGAAAAAATATTTTTTTTACTTCATCCAATTTGGTACGTGCTTCAATCCAAAAATCCATTGGCACCCAACCTGCCACATCGCATCTAAATCCATCAATATTTGCGGCTGTCAACCAATATTTCATAGAAGAAATCATTTCATTTCTCATTTCTATATTATCGTAATTCAAATCAGCCACATCCCACCAATCAGTCCCAATTGTTGGTTGTAGATTACCCGTCGAATCCAGCGTGTACCAATCTTTATGACCTTGTTCAACCCAAACATTATCGGGAGAAGTATGATTAGCAACCCAATCAATGATTACTTTCATTCCCAGTTTATGAGAAGCATCCACCACGTCTTTGAAATCTTGCAAGGTTCCAAATTCATGATTTACGGATCTGTAATCTTTAACAGCATAATAACTTCCTAACGTACCTTTTCGATTTTTTAAACCAATTTCATGTATCGGCATAAACCAAATAATATCTACCCCCATTTTCTTTAACCGAGGCAATTGTTTTTGAAAGGCTTTGAACGTTCCTTCTTTTGTAAATTGACGAACATTTACCTCATAAATTGTGGAATTACTGGCCCATTTAACTGACTCAAATTGTCCAAAACATAAACTAGAGATAACGAAAAAACCAATGATTAATATCCCTTTCATAATTAATTTAATTGCTTATTTAAAATATAATTTTGATGATAATCCACCAGACCTTGTATGGGTTTTTGAATTATTTGCCCAATTCTGATTCCGAGTGAATCTGCTGCTTTTACAACCTCTCTTTCAAAAATCTGAGCAATTGAGCCTACAAAATGAACCGGAACTTCATTATAATCTGAATAACAGCAAACATGTACCTCCATGAAGTTTCTCATGCCTTCCTCTACCATTACTTTGAAAAACTCCTCTTCTTTGTGTTTAGCAATAAATGGCATGAATGAAGCAATGTATACATTGGCATTTGGTTTTTTATACACATTCTCAATTATTTCATCTTTAGTTAATTGGAACGTTCTATCAAAATCTTCTTCAATATTTTTTGGTAATTTGTGGTATAAATAAGATGAAAGCAATTTCTTTCCGAAATAACTTCCACTTCCTTCATCGCCAAGAATATATCCCAATGCAGGCACAACCTCTGAAACATTTTGACCATCAAAGTAACATGAATTTGAACCAGTTCCAATAATACAGGAAATGGAAGGGCTACCTTGATAGGTTGAATAAGCACAAGCTGTTAAATCATGTTCTACTTTAATTTCAGCCGTAGAAAAAACCCGACTTAACCCATCATGAACAATTTTATTTAATTGATCACTCGAACAACCAGCTCCGTAAAAGTAAATAGCTGTAATTGAATCGGCAATGGCAACTAAATCTAAATTTTTATTGATTTCCGATTCTATTATTTCTGCAGTATGAAAATATGGATTAAACCCTATGGTAGAAAAAAAACTTTGGTTACTTTTGCCATCTAATAATACCCAATCACTTTTGGTTGAGCCACTTTCAATTATGAATATCATGTCTAAAAATACTGTATTTAATTACTTTGTGTCAATTTAACACTTTCAAATATACAAATAACTCTGAAACTGTGAAAAAAGAACTAAAAAAAGTCATTCAAAACGAACTAAATCCGAACGTTTCGGTCGATTGTGTCATATTTGGATTTGATTTAGAAAAACTAACGGTTCTTTTAATTGATCGAGGTGGAAATACAGAAGATCGGGGTCCTCGACTTGCATTACCTGGTAACTTAATTTACAATAATGAAAATTTAGACCAAGCAGCAAATAGAGTATTAGAGGAACTTACAGGATTAAAAGATATTTATTTAGAGCAAGTTGGTGCCTTCGGTGATCCAAATAGAATTAGTAAAGATTCAGACCGCGAATGGTTAAAATCCATAAGAGCAGAACCCGAAGCTCGTGTAATAACGGTGGCTTATTTTTCTTTAGTTAAAATGCCCGATTACATGCCTCAGGCTTCCTCTTTTGCTAAAACAGCCGGATGGGCATCGGTAAGTGAAATTAACGAACTAGCTTTTGACCATTTTGAAATATTACAAGCCGCAAAGGAAAAACTAAAACAAAAAATTAAAATTCAACCCATTGGATTTAATTTACTTCCTGAAAAATTTACTTTAAGCCAATTACACCGGTTGTATGAATCCGTTTTAGAAAAACCTTTGGATAAAAGAAACTTTCGTCGAAAAATCCAAAAACTGGACATTGTTACCTCCCTGAAGGAAAAACAACGTGGAGTTCCTCACAAACCCTCACAATTATTCAAATTCAACGAAGAAAAATACCAAGAACTTACCCAAAATGGATTTGATAATTTTGGATTTTAATACTCCTTAATTTTTTCGAAAAGAGACAAGTGTTTTTTCAATAATAGCAACACATTCCATTAATTCTTCCTCTGTCATAACTAATGGCGGAGCAAATCGAATGATATTTCCATGCGTCGGTTTGGCTAATAAACCATTTTCTTTGAGGGCCATGCAAATATCCCAAGCCGTTGAGCTATCCTCGGTATCATTTATTACAATTGCATTCAACAACCCTTTACCTCGAACTAAAGTTATCAAGTCACAGGATGATTTGATTCGATTCATTTCATTTCTGAAAATTACTCCTAATTTTCGAGCATTTTCCATTAATTTTTCATCCACTACAACTTCTAACGATTCAATAGCCACCCTTGCAGCGATGGGGTTTCCACCAAACGTCGATCCATGTTGACCTGGTTTAATTACATGCATTATTTCATCATCAGCTAAAACCGCAGAAACTGGATAGACACCTCCTGACAAAGCCTTACCTAAAACTAAAATATCCGGTTTACTATACGTTTCTTGCTTTTCGCATTTGGACTCACACCAACAATTCCCACAAGATGCCAATATACTTCCTGTTCTTGCAATACCTGTTTGTACTTCGTCACAAATTAATAAGGCATTATATTGTGAACATAATCTTCTAGATTCTGAAATAAAATCCTCACTTGGTGTATAAACCCCTGCTTCACCTTGAATTGGTTCCACTAAAAAACCTGCTACATTTTCTTCTTGTAAAGCTTTTTCCAAGGCTTCAAGATCATTGTATGGAATTTGAATAAAACCAGCTGGGTAGGGTCCGAAATTATGATACGAGCTTGGATCACTTGAAAAGGATACAATGGTTGTGGTTCGACCATGAAAATTACCTTCACAAACTATTATTTTGGCTTGATTTTCTGAAATCCCTTTTACCTCATACGCCCATTTTCTGCATAATTTTATTGCCGTTTCAACAGCTTCTGCACCCGTATTCATTGGTAAAACCTTATCAAAACCAAAAAACTCAGAAACATATTTTTCATAGACACCTAACGAGTCATTGTAAAATGCCCTAGATGTTAATGTTAATGTTTTTGCTTGATCTATTAAAGCCTGAATGATACGTGGATGACAATGTCCTTGATTTACAGCAGAATAAGCAGAAAGAAAATCAAAATATTTTTTCCCTTCTACATCCCATAAATACACCCCTTCACCTTTTTCAAGTACAACAGGAAGTGGATGATAATTGTGCGCTCCGTGTTTATCCTCCAAGGCAATTAATTGGTCTGAATTGAGTCTGGTTTCTTGCATTTGTTGCATGATCTATGTATCTTTTATTTTTTTATGGAGTATGCTCCGTTTTGAAAGGTAAGTACTACTGTTTCCTTGGAACCAGTTTCTTTCGCTTCACACTCACCGGCTACAAATTTACGTATGGTATTTACTTTTTTCAAATTAACTTGTATGTCATTATATCCATTAGTAGTACTTGGTAACATGATAAAATATGCATTCGTTTCATTGAACTCTCCGGCACAATCCATATCCCATTCACCTGCGTATTGATAAGAAGTAAATTCTTTTATTACAGGTACGAAAGTATTTTTCTCGCTTACAAATAAGTAAAATTTCTCTTCAGAAAAAGGATTAGGCTTACTTGGTCCATCCATATGAAAACGAAGACCAATTGCACGCGTTGAATTTTTCACCATGTAGGGAGCAAAATCAAAATTAACTTCGGTTAATTGCATTACACCTGTTTCTAAAGGAAAAACATATTTATTTGTAATTTCTTTTGTAGAAGCATTATAAAGAACCATGTGACAGTTGTATTCTCCTAAACCAGGTTCATCACTTACACGTTCAATCAGCGCAAACCCCATCATTTCGGGAATATAGCGTAAAGGTTTTTCTATTGAATGGTCAAAGTCAATTTTAGTTGACTCTAATTTCAACAGTTGAATCACATTTTTCATATCAGCCGAAACTGATTCTTGAGAATGAGCTGTTGAAAAAATCAACACCATTAAAAAACTTAAATAAATCGTTCCTTTTTTCATATTCTATTTTTTTGTCATTAATGCAAAATCTTTTGCGAAATAAGTTAAAATCCCATCAGCTCCTGCCCTTCTTATGCTTAATAACGTTTCCATTACCGCACGATCATAATCCAACCATCCATTTTGGGCTGCAGCATGAATCATGGCACATTCTCCACTAACATTATAGGCGGTTATTGGAATACTAAAATTTTCCTTCAACATATGAATAATATCCAAATAGCATAAAGCAGGCTTTACCATTAAAAAATCGGCTCCTTCCTCAAAATCTAATTGAGCTTCCAACAGGGCTTCCCTTTTATTTGCCGGATTCATTTGGTATGACTTTTTATCCCCTGACTTTGGAGCAGAATTGAGCGCATCTCGAAAGGGGCCATAGAAAGCACTCGCATATTTCGCCGTGTAAGACATGATACTTGTCTCTGCATAGCCTTTTTCATCTAACGCATCACGTATAACTCCTACTCTACCATCCATCATATCAGATGGTCCGATAATGTCTACTCCTGCTTGAGCTTGAGCTAAAGCCATTTCAACTAAAATAGGCAATGTTTCATCGTTGAGAATTTTACCATTTTCAACCAATCCATCATGTCCATCTGACGAATAAGGATCCATGGCTACATCACTCATGATGCATATTTCGGGAAATGTTTCTTTAAGCTTACGAATTGCATTCAAATAAAAATTATCTGAAGCATAGCTGTAAGTTGCCGTTTTATCCTTTAATTTTTCATCTACAGCAGGAAAAATATCATAGGTTGTGATACCTAATTTTAAACACGATTCAATTTCAGGAATTAATTGATCAATGGACCAACGAAAATTATTGGGTAAAGAAGAAACTTCTTCCTTAATTCCGATACCATCCTTTAAAAAAATGGGATAAATCAAGTGCTGCACACCCAAATGTGTTTCTTCCACCATATTTCGAATGGCTGCAGACTTTCTATTTCTTCTTGGACGAATATTCATAGCTTACATTAACATTCCACCGCAAACATGAATCGTTTGTCCTGTTACATATGCTGACATGTCAGAAGCAAGAAAAACGGTCACATTAGCCACATCCAATGGTGTTCCACCGCGTTTCAACGGAATTGCATTTCGCCATTCCTGCACCACTTTTTGATCTAATACTTCTGTCATTTCTGTTTCAATAAAACCTGGTGCAATGGCATTACAACGAATATTTCGTGAACCTAATTCTGCAGCAATAGATTTTGTAAACCCAATTAATCCTGCTTTTGAAGCAGCATAATTCGATTGTCCTGCATTTCCTTTCACACCAACAACAGAAGACATATTGATAATAGACCCAGATCGTGCTTTTAACATTGGTTTTTGAACAGCTTTTGTTAAATTAAACGCAGACTTCAAATTCGTGTTAATTACTTCATCCCATTGTTCTTCAGTCATACGCATTAAAAGTGTATCTCGCGTAATTCCAGCATTATTAACCAACACATCAATAGTTCCAAATTCAGCAACTACATCATCCACTAATTTTTGAGCATCATCAAATTTAGAAGCATCGGATTTATAGCCTTTTGCTATTCCACCATGCTGGGTTAATTCAGTTTCTAGCGCGCGTGCTTTTTCATCTGATGACACGTAGGTAAATACTACTTTAGCACCTTGATTAACGCATTCTTCAGCAATTGCTTTTCCAATTCCACGTGAGGCTCCTGTGATTAAAACCACTTTATTTTCCAATAATTTCATGAATCAATTTTTGATAACTAAACAAAGGTAAGAAAAACTTAGAATCTAATTCTATCAAACA
>JACCEA012198120.1_pt1 | contig 40394 bp, 35 predicted proteins | sample 7449851 | NCBI WGS metagenome assembly JACCEA01 (sample SAMN15323453, study PRJNA562643) | freshwater metagenome | isolation source: river surface water | place: USA:Blue River Watershed | collected 2017-08-18 | reverse complement strand
GTAATAGTAATAGTAATAGTAATAGTAATAGTAATAGTAATAGTAATAGTAATAGTAATAGTAATAGTAATAGTAATAGTAATAGTAATAGTAATAAAAAATATAAAGAAACTAATTCTAATAGTAATAGTGGTGATAGTATTATAAAGACTAATTCTAATTCTAATTCTAATTCTAATTCTAATTCTAATTCTAATTCTAATTCTAATATATCTTTAACCAATATTTTTGAATCTGAAGCAATAACAAAAAATTTAAAACCAGAAACACTAGAAACTAAAGTTGTTCCTACATCAAGTAAAAAATCTATTGGTTTAGCAGATATTAAAAAATTATTTACAACATCTGATTTAGCTAGTAAAATTAATGAAATAAAAGCTAAACATATGTATCCAATTAAAAAGCAATTAACACAAGAAAGCTTTCAAGTTAGAAAATCATCAAGACTTGAAGAAAAGGCATTATTATCAACACCAGCCCCTAAACGTAATAGTGATTATATTTATAATTATAATACACCAATGCTATTTACACCTGGTACTTTAGCTTTACTTGAAAGCCCTTTAGGAAAAGATAATAAAGCTATACAAAAAATAATAGAAGAGGAAGAATTAGATCCAGATTATGTTGCTTATGATGCAAACTATGGGAAAATAGTTGAGACATGGTTTGCAGACACTTACAAATGTCCATGTTGTGGAACTGCCAACTCTTTAAGACGTTATTCATCAGATATTTTTCCAGTAATAGATTTGGTTTGTATTAATCCAGAACATAAAGTACAAATCCATGGAGTTAGATATTTTCAAGTTAAGGCATCTAATGGAACGCTATTTGCAGGAGATACATATTTTGATTTAACTTCAAATTCAAAACATATTTATACTGGATCTAAACGATTTGGAGAACCAGTTCATGCAATAACAGCAGCAAGCTCTCCAGATGACAAAGAATTCTTAATAGGTTATATTTGTGTGTTAATTCAAGATTTTGAACCTGATGATGATACTATAACAAATATTAATGTTCAATCTATTGGTTATGTACTCCCACATGTAAATAACACATCTGGATTATATTATACATATACTCAAAGTATACGTAGTAAACCAAAAATAACATGGGAGAGTGTAAATATAAAACTTGATAATTTAACATTAGAAAACAGATCAATAATTCCCCGTAATTATTTGTCAACACATTTTTATGAAGTTAGTTCAAACCCTTTGTCTGAAAATCAATGAATTTTATTATAAAAAATGTAATTTTAGACCATTTAAAGATATTTATTTTTGTAATTTAATTAATAGATTATTAATTAGATAGATAAAGTACAAAAACAAAAATTTTAGTTTTACAAAAATGCTAGATCATTTTGGCTAAAATTATATTTTTCCAGATGCTTCTGAGATTTTTGGCCTTGGAAAAAAATTTCCCCCCGGTCGTAAAAAAATCTCTCTCTCTCGCTCGCAAATTCTTTGTCCGCATTTTAGTAAATTAAGATATAAAATATTATTTTACTTACTTTAAGATCATAAACAAGATTACTTAATTTTATTTTAAAATATGATTTTTTGGTATTTTTTTTAGTAAATGAATATAATTAAACAATTATTTTTTGGTACTTTTTTTAGTAATTGGTACTTTTTTTAGTAAATTATGTTTTTTTTAGTATTCTTAAATAATTTATAATTTTGGTAACTTTTTTAGTAAAAAAATATTTAAATATTATAAGTTATAAATTAATAATGAGTATTTGTGTGTTTTGTAATTTTTCACATAGCAAAAATGAAATTTGTGGTGATTATAGATCTAGTGAATTACTTTCAAAATATTTGAGTGATTATTTAAATTTAAATGTAAAAGATTTGATGGATGAAATAAAGACAATAAATAAAAAAACATTTAAGTGTGATGATTGTAATAAAATATTTAATTCAAAACATCATTTACAGTATCATATTAACAATCAAGTGTGTAAAAAAGAAATAGCACATAAATGTAATAAATGTGGTAAAACATTTGCTAAAAGTAAAAATTTAAAATATCATCAAGCAAATGCTGTTTGTGAAAAAAATAATACTACTTCTTGTATAACTAATATATCTAATATATCCAATACAACTAATAATACATCTAATACACCTAATATATTAAATACAACTAATAATCAGCAAAATATTCAAACTCAAAATATAAATAATAATATACAAATAAATGTGAATGCTGGTTTGCCTGATAACAAACCTATTGAAATGATCCCTTTTAGAGATGCAAGTTATAAAATATCTACTAAAAAATATCTAGAATATGCTAATAATCCTGAACAAGCTATTAAAAAGTTTGTTAAAGATGAACATTTAAATCCAGAAAAACCTGATCGTATGAATATACTAAATACTAATCCTAGATCTAATCGTGTACAACTATTTGATTATGATGATGATTTTATTTGTAGATGGCAGACCAAAGATAAGACAGATGTCGCTGAACTACTTTATGATCGTGGAGTTAATATATTGTTTTTTGCCAAGACAATGTTATCAGCAGCGGGTATCAAGTTGGATCCCAAAAAGGAGACCCAACTAAATGCCAAAATAAAAGAATATGAGAATGATGATAAAATTAAAAAGAAATATGTTAATATGATCACAGATTTAACATATGATTATAGAGATATTGTTAGTTCAAATAAAAAAAATATTGAAGGATATAATAATTATTTATTAGAAAATTAATGTAAATATTTAATATACTTTTACATTAAAGGAAAAAAGAACTTGCTTTTATGAAAATATCTAATATACCTTTACATCAAAGGAAAGTAGAACTTGCTTTTATAAAAATACAAAGTATTTTACATCAAAGGTGCGGCAACACATTGTCTAAAATAAACAGTAATACCAGAATTAACAGATGGTCTTTCAATTCTTATAATTTGTCCAGGTTTTAGATTATAGTATCTGGCAATAGGATCAGATTCTTTTATAATACCGATTTCAATTCTTTTAAATCCGTATTCTTTTCTAATTTGATCTTGTTCTTCTTGTGATAATAAAATATGTTTGGGTACAAACATATGATCAATTTTATTAACTAACATATCATCATCAAAAAATACTTCTAAATTATTATATTCAATAAATTGTTTGTAAGCTTTGGGAGTAATTTTAGAAACAATAACAAATCTATAATGATCTTTATACTTGTCTAAGAATTCTTCAATATCTTCTATTTTTCTAATTGTGGTAATTTTTCTAAATAAAAGTTTGACAGCGATTTTATCATCACCAGCTCTATACCAAGTAGTATCATTATCAAAATTTGTTTTAAATTGTTCAAAGATAGGTTTATAATCTATAGATTTTCTGCTAGCAATCATTTTAGCAGTATTTTCAAAAACAAGAGTTTTAATACCCTCTTCATTGTATTCGGCCTGAAATATACTATTTGACATTTTAATATATAATAATATAAATTATTTAAATATATTAAAATTCAATTTTTCTTAGAAGAACTAATTTGACAAAAAATTGACTTTAACAAGCATTTTTTTATTTGATCGTTTATTACTCACTAATAAAAAATTGATTAATTTATTTACTTGACAAATTACTTGAATTAAATTAAACAAAATTCATGTATAGAATATCTAAGTTACCTAATACACAAGACGCACAGAACAACTCTGTTTATCTTTATAAAAGTGATGGAAAAACTAAATATGTAAAAATTTTAAATGATGACCAACTATATGGACCATTTAAAACAATTAAATCATCTTTTATGCTTAAGGATGAGATTGGTATTGGATCATATTTTAGAGATTGGTTAGAAGTTGAAACTCTTAATGTTGATACTTATGTTTGTATAGTACCTTTGGAAGATCCTGATATAATTACTTTGAGTACCATAACATTTGTTATAGAAACAATTGGTTCTCAGACAAGAAAACAAACCATAACAGTAAATGAAGAGCTACTTGATGAAATTAAAACAAATTTTTCTGATATCCCAATGTTAAATTCATGTGGGTTTTCACATAAAAATAAATACAAGTTAACACCTTCATTTGAAGAACTAGGAGACCCAGACACCCATGAATGTGTATATCTAATTGGACCATCAACATCAATTAATTTTGTAACTAAACCAAATTTTACACTAGATATTGATTTACCTAACTCTTCAACTAGTATTTTTAAATCTAATTTTAATTTTGAAGAAATTGGAATTGGTGGTTTAGACAAGCAATTTGAAATAATTTTTAGACGGGCTTTTGCATCCAGACTTTTACCTAAAAAGCTAATTACAGATTTGGGAATTAATCATGTTCGAGGAATTATTTTACATGGGCCTCCAGGTACAGGTAAAACTTTAATTGCTCGCCAAATTGGGACAATTTTAAATTGTAAAGAACCTAAAATTGTTAATGGACCTAGTCTATTAAATAAATATGTGGGTGAATCTGAAGAAAATGTTCGTAAACTATTTGCTGATGCAATTGCAGACACTTCAGGATCAAAACTTCATTTGATTATTTGTGATGAGTTTGATGCACTAGCAAGAAAAAGAGGATCGGGATCATCAACATCATCAGATGTAAATGATAAAATCGTTAATCAGTTTTTATCAATGATTGATGGGCCTAATGCACTAAATAATATTTTGTTAATTTGTATGACTAATCGAATTGATTTGATTGATGAAGCACTACTAAGACCAGGTAGGTTAGAACTTCAAATAGAAATTAATTTACCAGATGAAGCAGGTAGATTACAAATTCTTCAAATTCATACAAAGAAGATGGTGGCTTTAGGCTATTTAAATGGTGTTGAACTTGAGTCAATCGCAGCACAAACAAAGAACTTTACAGGTGCTGAACTAGAAGCAGTAGTTAGATCAGCAGTTTCATTCAGTATATCAAAAGAACTAGATCCATCAAATTTATCCAATGTGGGAAAAGTTAAACCAGTGTTAACACAAGCAGATTTTATAAGGTCAGCTCGTGAAATTAAACCTCAGTTTGGAGCATTATCAGAACAAATAGAAATAATAACATCAAAACCATTTGAACTATATTCAGAAGAATATACACGAGTATACAATGAACTGGTTGAAAATATTAAATTATTAGTTCCAGGTAACTTGTTTACTGCTGCAATTACAGGACCAGGTTATATTGGTAAAACAACTTTAGCTTGTCAGATTGCAAAAGCTTCTGGATTTTCATGTGTTAAATTAATTAATTCAGAGCTACTTGTTAATTCATCGTATAAGGATATAGATTTATATGATAAATTTAAATCAGCATATAACTCGGATGATTTAATTATTATTTTGGATTCAGTTGAAAGATTAATAGAATATTCAAAACTAGGAACTGCATGTGCATTTAATAATAAGGTGCTTCAAGTAATATATATGTTAATGGATAAAGTAGTAAGTCCAAATAAGAAACTAGTAGTTTTATTAACATCATCTAAGTATTCAATAATGGATGATTTAGATTTAATAGATTTGTGTACATGTGCATATAGTTTAGAAGATACAAATGGAATATCAAATGAATTTAAGGCAAAAAAATTAATACATTGAAAAAATTAAAATCTAAAAATAGTATATAATATTTTTTTATGGCTGAGATTAATAAAGCCCTAGAAATTTTTGGTTTGGATAAGACAATGTTTAATAAAATGAAAAAATCAGAACTAAAATTATTTATTCAATTGGCAACTCAAGAACCTTTAAAACAGGTTTATGGACAAGTGCTGCTTGATGCAAAAAGAAGATTAAAACAAGTAAGAATAAATGATGGAAAAACATTATCTAACAAACAAACACATTCAGGAATAGATTGTTATGGTCCAACAAATGCATCAATTGATGTGTTATTTAATTCACTTGTTAGTTGCAATACATCAAATACATTTGTTTTATAGAATTAGCGTAGCCAAACATATACTTTTATTTAATTTAATTCGTTAAAATAACTTAAAGAAAAAAGTATAATATTTAATAAAGTACTATGGAAGCAAATAAAAAATCTACTAAGTCAACAACTAAATCAACAAAGACTACTAAGACAGTTAAACCACTCAAGCCAACTATAAAAACAGAAGATTTAAATCTTCCTCCAATGCCAAAAGAGCTAGCAAAGAATTTAACAAAGTATAGAAAGGTAACAAAACGTTCTTTAATGAATGATTATTTTAATAGTTTGAATCCTTTACCAAGGAGGTTAGCAAGAACAAAGTATTTTGAAGATATGTTAAACGATTCAGACTATTCAACATATTCAAGCAAGCCAACTCCAGCAATTAAAAAGATGGATTTGAGAAATTTGGATTATTTGTTATGTTTGCACGAACCTAAAAAACCTAGACCCCCATATATTCCAGGACAGGGTTATAAGGTAGGTAAACCAAATGGACAAAATGGATCTACAACATCAAATACAACATTTTCAACAGCAAATTTATCAGATTTATTTGGATCATCAAATCCTTTTGATATATTTTCTAAGTTTCCACAATTTAATCAAGGTGCTAATGGTTCAGGGTCTTCTAGTCAAGAACCAGATGTTCAAACTAATGTAACCACATCTAAAGATGCAAATGGTAATGTAACAACAGTAACAAATACAACAAGAACAGCTAATTATAATATTAATTTATTACCATTTGTTCCAATCAAACTGAAAACTAAACCAGGAGATAAACCTAGATATTATGCACATAAATTAGTAGATGATACACCTGGAGAAATAAATATTTATTATTATTATATAAGAGATTACAAATATTTAATTTGTGAAAAGTCAAAATTCCCATTTTATGGAATGACATTACAAGAAAAAGAAACTCTATACAATACTATAATTGATTCAGCAGCCCTAGGAATAGATCAGATGATATTAAATGATACTCGTGAATATACAGAAGAGGATGATATAATGATTGAAGAGTTAAAAGTAGGAGAACTAATTCAGTTTTCTTAAAAAATTGAATTTTATATATTATACTGAATAATTAATATAATATATAAATTATACAACCAAAAAGTACTAGTTATTTACAACGTAGAACAATTATTAAATTAATTAATATGTCTGAAATTTCATCAACTGATAAATTTGATGAAATTCCTGAAGAATTTTTATGTCCTATTACATTGGATATAATGGAAGATCCAGTTATATGTGAGGATGGGTATACATATGAAAGAGAAGCAATTATAAGTATATCAAATTCATTATCACCAATGACACGTCAACCAATTAATAAACGTATTTTAATACCTAATAGAGCACTTAAACAATCAATTGAAAAATTTACTTCTAAATTTCCCAAACTATTAACACAAGAATCAAAACAAGTTAAAAAGATAACTAAACCTGATTATATTAACATGAATAAAGAACAATATGATAAGCTTTCTCAAGAGAATCTCAATGAATGCTATACTGAGTTTGTTAATGTTCTTAGTGAATATGTTATGAGAATGAATGCGATTGATGTTAAAAGAAGCGAAGTAATTAAAATTCTTAAGCAAAGATCTAGTGAAGAACTTGAAAAGCAAAATGCTATTGGTGCTAAAAGAAACAAAGTAATTAAAATTATCAAGCAAAGATCTAGTGAAGAAATTGAAAGGCAAAATGTTTCTGATGATAATTAATTACTAAATAAACAAGTTAATTTATTTAAAGACAATTATATTTATTTTAGTAGTTATATTAGAAAAATTGAAGTTTCTTTTAATTAATTTAAGACTTTTTATATAGGTATAAATATCAAATGTCAACAAAAGGAGAAGATCTTAGATTAGAAATTGCTGGAGGAGTTATTACCCCTTTAATTAAGCGTAATACAACTGTACCTGTGAAAAAATCTCAAATATTTTCAACTTATGCAGATAATCAACCTGGGGTACTAATTCAAGTATTTATGGGTGAAAGACAACTAACTCGAGACCGTAATTCTATCGATAATTTTTGGAAAGTTGTTTTTGGAATTTAAAACAAAATAATATTATCGATAGATTCAAGTTTAATTACCAAGATTCATGTCATTTATATATATCAGTTAAAAATAATTAACATCTGAAACTTTTTTTAAATCATTTAAGAACAATTTGTTGTTGGCTTTTAATTTTTATATGTATTTTAGTAGTTATATTAGAAAAAATTGAAGTTTTTTTTAATTGATTTAAAGACTTGTTATATAAGTATAAATATCAAATGTCAACAAAAGGAGAAGCTATTGGAATTGATTTAGGTACTACCTACTCTTGTGTAGGTGTTTGGCAAAATGATCGTGTTGAAATTATTGCTAATGATCAGGGTAATAGAACCACACCTTCATATGTTGCATTTACTTCTACAGAAAGATTGATTGGAGATGCAGCTAAGAATCAGGCGGCAATGAACCCTTCAAATACTATTTTTGATGCTAAGAGATTAATTGGAAGAAAATACACTGATCCTACTGTTCAATCAGATATGAAGTTATGGCCTTTTAAGGTAAATCCTGGATCAGCTGGTAAACCTATAATTCAAGCAGAGTACATGGGTGAAGTAAAGGATTTTACTCCTGAAGAGATTTCATCAATGGTTTTAGTAAAGATGAAGGAAACAGCCGAAGCTTATCTTGGTCGTACTGTAACTGATGCAGTTATCACTGTACCAGCATACTTTAATGATGCACAAAGACAAGCAACTAAGGATGCTGGTGCAATTGCTGGTCTTAATGTGTTAAGAATTATTAATGAACCTACAGCTGCAGCAGTAGCCTATGGGTTAGACCAGAAAAGTACAAAAGAAAAAAATGTACTTATTTATGATCTAGGCGGTGGGACTTTTGATGTTTCCCTACTGACCATCGAGGATGGAATCTTTGAAGTGAAAGCAACTGCTGGAGATTGCCACTTGGGTTAACTTTTCGGCTCAAGTATAAAAGAGGGTGAACTGTCTGGAACAGCCTTAGAGCCAATAGAACCACAACGTGACTGGTAACGGTGAGCGTGAAGGTTTGAAAATCTATTGGATTGGCCAATCAGCAGCGAAGCAACCAAGAAATTGGTTGAACGTTCAACGACTAGATAAAGTATTCTAAGTTTGTGTTTGTAGCTTTCCACTATAAACTATAACAAATATGAAGAAATATCCACGAGCGCCCTCCATTAGTTAGCAAGCGGATTTAATTATAAATCCACGGAAAAACTTGTATTAGCTAATGAAGATATAGTCTGAACTTGTATGAAAGTACAAGAAGCTACATTAGGAAATGACCTAATGATTTGATTTTTAATTAATAATAAAATCAAATGGATAAAGAGCCTAGCGATAACATTTTGGGAGAAGACTTTGACAATAGAATGGTCCAATATTGCGTCGAAGAAATTAAGAAAAAATTTAGAAAGGATATTACTGATTCTCAACGAGCATTGAGAAGGTTAAGAACTGCTTGTGAAAGAGCAAAAAGAACTTTATCATCATCATCACAAGCTCAAATTGAAATCGATTCTCTATATGAAGGATTAGATTATAATACTAGTATTTCAAGAGCAAAGTTTGAGGATTTGAATATGGACTATTTTAGAAAATGTATGGATCCTGTTGAACAAGTTCTGCGCGATTCTAAAATGTCCAAGGCACAAGTTGATGAAGTTGTATTGGTTGGTGGTTCTACTAGAATTCCTAGAATTCAATCAATGTTATCCGAGTACTTTAATGGAAAGGAACTTAACAGATCAATTAATCCTGATGAAGCAGTAGCATATGGAGCAGCAGTTCAAGCAGCTATTCTTTCAGGAGCAGGAGCTAAATCTGAAAAGTTAGATTCTATGATTTTGCTAGATGTGACCCCTCTATCTCTTGGATTAGAAACTGCTGGAGGAGTTATGACCCCTCTAATTAAGCGTAATACAACTGTACCTGTGAAAAAGTCTCAAACCTTTTCAACTTATGCAGATAATCAACCTGGGGTACTAATTCAAGTATTTGAGGGTGAAAGACAACTAACTCGAGACTGTAATTTACTTGGTAAATTCCAACTAGAGGGAATCCCTCCTATGCCCAGAGGAGTACCTCAAATTGAAGTATCATTTGATGTAGATGCAAATGGTATTCTTAATGTGTGTGCATGTGAGAAATCTACTGGTAAGGAACAAAAGATTCAAATTAAGAATGATAAGGGAAAGATGACCCAAGAAGAAATTGATAGATTAGTTCAAGAAGCAGAGAAATTTAAAGCTCAAGATGACGCACTTAGAGCAAATATTGAAGCTAAAAATGGACTAGAGAATTATTTGTACCAAATGAAACAATCAGTTGGATCAGATGATCTTAAGGGAATGGATCAAGAATCTAAGGATACAATTCTTGAACTAGTAAATAAGGGTATGGAATGGTTAAATGCAAACCAATCTGCAGGTAAAGAAGAACTTGAAGCTAAACAAAAGGAACTTGAGGCAAAGATTCTACCTTTGTTACAAAAGGGCGGAGCTTCAGGAGCTAATCCTGGTTTTGAAGGTTCAACTCAATCAGGTCCTGCAGAAGCAGCAGATGCTGGACCTAAAATTGAGGAGATTGATTAAATACAAGTTTTTAAATTCAATCCTATCCTATCTAAACATTATTTTATATAAAAAAATTGATTAATTAATTTATTGAATAAGTATAAATTAATTAAGTAAATCTAATTAAGTATAATACAAATATGTCAACTTTTACTGAATCTACTAATACTTTTGTTCCTCAGTTAACCAGATATGTTAACTGGGTGTTAATCAAGTTATCAACTGACTCATCAATTAGTCATCGGGGCTATAATGATTCAGAGTCTAAATCAAGATTATCTGATTTATATGATTTATCTGAAGACTTAAGTGTAGCGGTTAGTACAGTATGTAATGAGATGAACTCGGACCAAGAATTTATTAAACAAGCAAGTGCTATTATGGGATTGATGGTATTAATTGATGCTGAACAAGAATGTGATGATGGATCAGATCCTGAAGATGAACTTTATGAGGCAAAGATAGAAATATTTAATTATGTGCATGGATATATTGGATTAAATGAAGTGCAAAGTTTACATGGGGATTCACAGGATGTATTTCAAGATAAATTTTTTGAAGTTGTTTTTGGAATTTAAAACAAAATAATATTATCAATAGATTTAAGTTTATTTATTAAGATCTATGTCATTCATATATATTAGTTAAAAATAATTAACCTCTGAAACCTTTTTTAAATCCTTTGGGAACAATTTGTTGTTGGCTTTTAGTGCCAGTACGTCAGGGTTTTATTCTTTTATTATGTCCAAAAACTTTTTGATTTTTAGGAATATCATAAGATTCGAGATTAACATTATTTTTACTTGCACGACTATTAATTAAATCCTCAAGTGTGAGTTTTTTAGCTTTTGGTAGAGTTGACATTTGCAATATATGATTAATTAATCAGTCTTATATTTAAATATTAAAAATTCAATTTTTAAGGTTGTTTGATAAATTTAATTATAAGATTATTTATATATAATGGATAAAATAATCTTAGTCACAGGTGGGTGTGGATTTATTGGATCTAATTTAATTGGGAAGTTACTTGAAGATGAAAATAATTTGGTTTTATGTGTGGATAATTTAATCACCGGTTCAGAAGCAAATATTCAAGAATTTCTTTCAAGACCAAAATTTAGATATATGAAATGGGATATTTGTGATCCAATAGATGGGTTAGTTGAATTTATAGGTTCTAACTTAACACAAATATACCATTTGGCTTCCTTGGCCAGTCCTGTGAAGTATCAGCAATATCCAATCCAAACTCTCCTCACATCAATTAATGGGACTCAAAGGGTTTTAGAACTTTGTATCAAATATAAGTGTTCAATGTTATTTACATCAACTTCAGAGATATATGGAGACCCACTGATTCATCCCCAACCAGAAGAATACTGGGGTAATGTTAATACATTGGGTCCTAGATCATGTTATGATGAAGGGAAAAGGGTATGTGAAACAACGATCTATGAGTATAGAAAAGCTTATAATTTAGACTGCAAAATAGTTCGACTATTCAATACATATGGTCCAAAGATGGCATTAGATGATGGCCGAGTAATTACAAACTTTATAGGAAAAATTTTAGAGAATAAGCCTGTACAAATCTATGGATCAGGTCAGCAAACTAGATCATTTTGTTATATAACAGATATGTTAGAGGGATTGATTGGGATGATGAGTTCGACAGAATTAGGACCAATAAATTTGGGCAATGATACATGTGAATTTACTTTAAATGAATTAGTAAAAGTTTTTGAATGGGTACTAGATCAAGCAATTGCAGTTGAGTATTTGGATGGTACTCCTGATGATCCAAAAGTACGTAAACCAGTTTTAAACAAAGCCAGGGAGAAACTAAGTTTTAAATGTGTGATTGGATTGAATGAGGGAATAAAAGAAACATGTAATTGGTTTGAATTAAAATAATTATATAAATTAATTTTAAGAAAAAATATATATATATATATATATATATATGTACTTTGACATTGGAGCAAATATTGGCAAATGGAGTTTAGCAAATATTAATAGATGTGATAAAATAATCTCAATAGAAGCATCACCAAATACATTTAAAAAATTAGTAAATAATTGTAAAAATGATAAAATAATTTTACTTAATTATGCGATTTGTAACAATAATTGTAATGATATAATTTTTTATGAAGCACATTGCGATACTATATCAACTTTAAATAAAGATTGGTTAACAGATACTACTTCAAGATTTTGTAACGAACCATATAATGAAATTATATGTAAAACAACCACTATAGACAAATTAATAGAACAATATGGTATTCCTGATTTAATTAAAATAGATGTTGAAGGTGGAGAATATAATTGTATTTCTTCACTTACTAAAAAAATCAAGTTGATATGTTTTGAATGGGCTAGTGAAACAAATATAATTACATTTAATTGTATAGATTATTTATATAATTTAGGATTTACACAATATTATATTCAAAAAGAAGATAATTATACATTTAGACCAAATGATAGTGATTATTATGATATTTTTAGTGTAAAAAAAAAGTTAGAACAAACTATTCCAAAACAAGATTGGGGAATGATGTGGTGTAAATAATTACATGACCGTTTAGAAAGTGCGTTTATAATATTAAAATAATATATATATATATATATATATATGTTAATTAGTTTTGAAGAAATTAATAAAATTTTATTAACAAGAAACATAAATATTGATGGTTGTTTTCACATAGGTGCACATGAGTGTGAAGAATTATCATTTTACAATCATTTAGGATTAAAATCAGAAGATATTATATGGGTAGATGCAATTCAATCAAAAGTAAATGAAGCAATAGATAAAGGAATACCGAATGTTTATAATGCTGTTATAACAGATAAAGATGATGAAGAAATTGTATTTAATATTTCAAATAATGTTCAATCATCAAGTGTATTAGAATTTGGTACACATTCACATGAACATCCTTGGGTTGTATATGTTGATAAAATTAAACAAAAAAGTATTACTATTGATACTTTCTTTGAAAAAAATAATATTAATGCATCTAAATATAATTTTTGGAATTTTGACATTCAAGGTGCAGAACTTATGGCATTAAAAGGTGCCACAAAATCTATAAAACATGCAAAAGTATTATATTTAGAAGTTAATGAGAAAGAATTATACAGAAATTGTGGTTTAATTTCTGATATAGATATATTTTTATCTCAATATAATTTTAAAAGAGTTTTAACTAATATGACAGTTCATGGATGGGGCGACGCTTTATATATTTTAGATAATTAATAAATTTTAAACATATTAATATACAAATATTTTATTAAAATTTAATAAAATATTTACTGAACTAATAAAAAAGAAATGTAATTACTATTTTTATTTATACAAACAATATTGCAATATTGTTAATCGTCATTAAAATCTGTTATTAATTCACTATATTCGCGACAACTAATATCAAAAATAATATTTATTTTATTTTTAATGCTTATGAAGAATTTTATTACCCATTTGTTCTAGAATTATAATTATTAAACATATATTATATATATGTTTAATGAATTAACTAATAATGTCAAATCTTGTTTTAAAATAATTTGTTAAATTATGCATAATTCAAATAAATCATATACATTATATGAAAAAGATAAATTAATTATATTAATGGTTTATAAATATTAAATTTTATTCCATTTATCTAAAAATAGATCATTTAAATTATAATGTGATAAAGCATGACCAAACCAAGTTGATGGATAACATACTATTTTATTTACATTTAATTTATATCCAATATATGCACCCCACCACGAAAAAGTAGAATTAGCAATAATATTATGATTACATAAACTCATTAATAACATTTGTTCCCAATCACTAATAGTAAAATCAATTTTAATAAATTTTATTTCTGGAAATTTATTTTGAAGATTACTAATAATTGAATTAACCGCATAAATATCATTTTCTTCACAAAAATAATGTACATCAAAATTATTAATTCCAATTTTATTTATTATTAAATCAATTGATTTTTCATAGTATTCATAGCCTAATATTGGATGATGATCTTGTTTATTTACATAATCACCATGTCTAAAATGAATTGATACTGTACAATTATTTAAATAATTACTATATTTATCTTTAATTTTATTTACTAATTCATTAATACCAACTATATTACAAATTTGTCCCCATTGATTATCAAAATATTTATATGATTGAAAATATCCATTTAATATTAAATTATCATTTGATAATGGTATATTATCATAGTGAAAATTTGTTTCATTATGTTGATTCCACTTAAATATTTTAGAAACTAAAATATATTTTTGCAAATTTATTAGCAAATTGTTCCAATATGTGTGTCTTTTATCCCAATCCGGTAATTTTTCTGGAAAAATAAATTTTTGTTTAGTTTCTATTGAATAAGCAATTACAGTAAATATTTGAAATAACTGATTACCCAATCCACCCATTAAGTTGCATGTGATCATTATAATATATAAAGATATATTATAATATATCTTTATATGGAATCAAATAATTGTTGGGATTTTGTAGATAAAATTATTTATATTAATTTAGAAGAAGCAGTTGAAAGACGAAAAAATATGGAAGAATTATTAAAAGAAATACCAAAAGATAAAATTATTAGGTTTAATGCTATTAGGGATGAAAAAGGTGCAATTGGTTGTTCAAAATCACACATTGAATGTTTAAGATTAGCAATTAAAAATAATTGGTCTAACATATTAATTTTAGAAGATGATGCAATGTGGAATAATTATGAGAAAAGTTTAAAAATATTAAATAGTTTGGCTAAAAAAGAATATGATGTTATACTGTTGGGTGGATGTTTTACTAATTTTGATAAAAATACATACAAATTATATTGTGGGCAAACTGCAACATCATATTTAGTATCAAAACATTATTATGAAAAGTTATTAAGGAATTTTATTGAAGGATTAGTTGGTTTAATGAAAACCAATGATTATCCTAAATATGCACTAGACCAATATTGGAAAAAATTACAGATTTCAGATAATTGGTATATTGTTAATCCTGCATTAGTAATTCAAAAACCTGATTATAGTTACATTGAAAATAAAATTGTTGATTATACTGAATGGTTTAATGTTTAGTGGAAATAGTTTAAAATATATAGTTTAAAAAATAAATTATTAAATGTATAATAAATATATATCATGTTTAGTTTTAAAAATAGTATATTATTAGTAGTATTTAATTATTCAAATTGTATTTGCAATAAAAATACCATTAAAAAAATTTATGAAAATTATTTTAAAGAAATAATTTTCTATTCAGATTATCCAGTTATTCAAGACAGTGAAGTAAATTTTATTAATATAAATAAAGGGTTCAATACACATATAATTTTTAGTCATTTTTATGAGAATTACAAATCAATTATAAATAATTGTGATGGTCTTTTTTATACAATGGATGATAATATTATAAATGTTAATATTTTAAATTTATTTAATTCAAATAAAATTTTATATTATAACTGTTTAATTAAAACAATTGAAAATTATTCTGGATGGTGGTGGGATAATGATAAATATGGTAAAAATGCAATAAAAAATTTAATGAATGATAATGAATTTAAAAAATATAATATTAAGGAATTTAGTGGTACTTTTGCAGATTGGTTTTATTTACCAAAAAAATATTTAACAGATAAATTATTTAAATTATTTGAATTGTTTGCTAAATATGAAGTATTTTTAGAAATTGCAATTCCATCAGTAATTAATAATATTGAACAATGTAAAGAAGAGTATCAAAATTTTACTCAAGAGATGTTGTGGGATAATGATAGAAAAAAATTTTTTTTGAAGGAATATATTTATAATTCTTTAAATCATGAGAATAATCTAATTATACATCCAATTAAATTTAATCAAAACCCAAAAAGTAAAGAATGGTTAGAAGAATTTTTTTGTAAGGAAAAATGTGTAATTATTACAACTATTAATAAACCTACTGAAACTATTTTAAAACATATTAGTAATATTGATTATGATGTTATTATTGTAGGAGACAATAGAACACCAAATGACTATAAAAATTTAAATTGTATTTATTTAGATATTTCATCACAAAAAAAACTTTTTCCAGAATTAACTGACTTAATTCCTTATAATCATTATTGTAGGAAAAATTTAGGATATCTTTATGCTATTAAAAAAGGATATAAAATAATATATGAAACAGATGATGACAATATTCCTTATGATAATTTTGACAATATTTTAGATTATAAAGACATTAAAATTATATCAGAACAAAATAATTTATGGATAAATATTTTTAAATATTTTACAAATAATGCATATATTTGGCCTCGTGGTTTTCCACTTAGTTTAATCAAAAATAACCCATCATATTTGATTAAAAATACAGACAAAAAACCATCATTAATTAATGGATTAGTTGAAAATGATCCTGATGTTGATGCTTTATTTAGAATTATATGTAATCATAAAGAAAATATTAATTGGGACAAAAATAAATGTATATTAATAGATAATAAAAATATGTGTGTTTTTAATACACAAAACACATTTTGGCTAAACTCGGAATTATTTATTTGTTTATTAATACCTTGCTCTGTATCATTTCGTTATTGTGATATTTTACGCGGTATTATTAATAATATTATTTTTAAAAAAACAAATAATTACATGATGTATTCATCTCCAAATGTAATACAAAAAAGAAATGAACATAATTTAATAAGTGACTTTAAAAGTGAATTTGAAATGTACATACATAATGAAACAATATTAGATTTTATTGAAAATGATACATTAAATATTACTTGTGTCAAAGATTTATTAATTATAATTTATAATAATTTATTAATAAATAATGTTATTACAGAGAGAGACATAGAAATATTAAATAAATGGATTATTTATTTTTAATGAATTTCCACAGTAATTTTTTTAACATTTGCCATTAGTTGTTCTTCTTTAATTATATTATATTTTAATGTACTTAATCCATTTAATAAAATATAACTTTGTTGTTGTTGTTTTGGCACACGATCCCACATACCATATGCTATTCCCCATTTTCCAGAATCTTCTCTATTATGGTTATCTTGAAATACATCAAAATATGGATTTTCCACGTTGGTGTCATCTGTTTTAAACACTCGTGTTATGTTTTTATTGTAAAAAAGTATTCTGTTCATAAAATCTTTGTCTTCATGTCCCCAACCCCAAAAATCATTTGGAAAACCATTTATGTCAACAAAATCAGATCCTTTAAATTTAGTAATTCCACCTACTGATCCAGAATAACTATATATACTTAGAATTTCATTTGATTTTAATTCTTGTACATAATATGGTAATGAAATTTCATTAGGATTTGTGTCAACATCTTGCGTTATGTAGTTATTTTCTGGATCATTATAATAGTTATATCCAATATTAATTGTTGCTCCTCTATTAAATTTTTTTCCATGAGTTTGCTCAACAATAAGTATCTCAAGATTTAAAATAAGATTTTTAAGCTTAGGATATGAATTATTTAAATAATAGTCTAAATGTTTTTGTCTGTCTCGATATGGAATAATAATTACTGTTTTTAACATATATAAATATTAATTATATTTAATATTTAAATAACTTGTAAAATTTTATAATTATTAAAAATTTTATATTTAAATATAATTAAATAATATAATGTATATTTAAATGGATCAAGAAAGTTCATGTGATTATGTGTGTTCTCGAGGAATACTTAAATCTTGTGATGTTTATAGTTCAACACCAATTTCTTCAATTAGACAATTACTAAACTATGATTTTTCTAATTTAAAACCAGGATCAATTATATATGTTTGTGGCTCTGCAGTACCTCACTTTGTGCAAGCAATAGCCCCACAAATTCCTTTTGCTTATATTTTAGTATCTGGAGATTGTGATCAAACTGTGCCAAATGATTTATTTGCATCTAATGATTACTTTAACAAATTTATTAACTCTCCTAATTTAATTCATTGGTTTTCTCAAAATTGTGTGGAGCTATCCCATCCCAAGCTATCTCAAATACCTATTGGACTAGATTATCATACTATGTCGGAAAAAGACCATGAATGGGGTAATAAAACAACTCCATTAAATCAAGAAAAATTGCTAAAGACAGTTGCGTTAAAAGCCAAACTGTTAAATCAAAGAATACCCAAAGCATATGCTAATTTTCAGTTTCTTATGACAACTAAATTTGGTTCAGATCGTATTGATGCAGTTAATCAAGTACCAAAAAATTTAGTATACTATGAACCAACTAAAATCAAGCGTTTAAATACTTGGGTTGAACAATCTAAGTATGCTTTTGTTATATCACCTCATGGTAATGGACTTGACTGTCATAGAACTTGGGAAGCACTAGCTTTAGGTTGTATTCCAATAGTAAAAACATCACTATTAGACCCTTTATTTGAAGGACTACCTGTGCTAATAGTTAATCAATGGTCTGATGTTACTCAAGAATTACTTGATTCAACAATCCAAGACTATAGTACCAGACAATTTAATTTAGAAAAACTTAAATTAAGCTATTGGGTAAAAATTATAAGATCTAAATCTATTTAAAAAAACATTTATATTTAAATTATAAATGTTTTTTTCTCAAAGTAGTGAACATAAACTTACTTTAAAATATCCAAATAAAATTATTGGAACTAAATCAGTAGTAATTGCAGGATGTTGTAGAAATGTGGAAAATTTTATCAAACAAAACTTACAAGTGATTGATTCAATTGGTGAACAGTTTGATAAGTACCAAGTACTAATATTTGAAAATGATTCAACTGATTCAACTAGACAAATTTTATATGATAAAAAAAAACCTAATTATGAATATATATTTGAAGACAATGTAAATATTCAGAAAAGAACTGAAAGAATTGCATATTGTAGAAATAAGTTACTTGATAAAATTTACTCAGATTATTTGACATATGATTATGTGTTGTTTGTTGATATGGATGATGTATTAGCATCTGGTAAATTAGCTGAAACAATTGGTTCATGTTTTATGTATAATGCAGATCAATGGGATGGAATGTTTGCAAATTCATCATCTTATTACTATGATATTTGGGCATTAAGAAAAAAAGGATATTTAGAATCTGATGTTTGGAATGATGTTTATATGTTACAAAGTGTAGGTATTGGTTATCAAAAAGCAGTTGACAAATGTGTAACTACATATCAAATTAATTATCCAATTGATAGCAAAATAATTCCAGTTATATCTGCTTTTGGTGGTGCTGGTCTTTACAAGCTAAGTATTTTAATTAAATTAAAACCCCGTTATAATGGTATTGAATCCTCACATATTAACGGAATGATATGCGAACATGTACCATTTAATCAATTACTTTGCTCATCTAAGGCAAAACTTTATATAAATCCAAGAATGCTCGTTAATTAAATATATTTAAATATATATCCAATATATATATTTAAAATGATTCTAATTACATTTCTATTAAAGGAAACCCCTGAGTTAATTCAAACAATTGAAGAAAATGCTTTGTCTGGGTTGTTTGAAAAAGTTTTTTGTTATGTAAAAACAGCCCCTAAAGTACAAATAAATAATGTAACATTTGTTGAAGATCTAAAATTTAAAATAGAAAATATATACAAGATTTTATCTCAAAATACAAACAAGATGTGTGTAATTGCAAACCCTCAACATTTGATAACATCATTTACATCTATAAACAAATTTATTGAAAAATGTGGATATAAAACATGTTGGAAATTTGGTCCAAATATTATTTTAGATACATCATATTTTATTGACAAACAGTTTATTAATAAACTAACACAAGCAAAAAATATTAGTGAGATTTATAAAACAAATAAATTTAAGCTTTTAGATTTAAGTAATTATATCAAATTTGATAATAAAGTACTAACAGAACCAATTGTTAATTTTTTAAATGAATCTTGTGAAAAAATGATTCTTACTAATACAGATTTACTTAAATTATCAAATATACATATCAATTGTATAAATTTAAAAAGAGCTACAGATCGTAGATTAAGAATTTATAATTTTTTTGAAGGTTATTCAAATATGAATTTAATTGATGCGATTGATGGAGATTTTATTGGTGGTTATAATTATAAATATCCAAAAACAACTACTAAATCAATTTATGAAATAGCAACAAATTTTTCACATTTGTCTGCAATAAAAAATGCATATGATAGAGGTTTAGATATGTGCTTGATTATGGAAGATGATATTGATTTACATTTAATAACTAGATGGGAATTTGATTTAAATTTTATTTTATCAAATACACCAGGTGATTGGGAAATTCTTCAATTATATACAAATAATCCAAATTTAATGTTAAAGCTACATGAATTTTTTAATAGTACAAGATCATTATGGTCTCAATGGGTTCCATCAGCTTGGTCAGCAGGTTTTTATATTATTAAAAGATCAGGAATGGAAAAAATATTATCCAAGTATTTAGTTTCAAAAAAGTTAGATTTAACAAGATTTGCTAAAGATCCTACTTTTTTAGTTGCTGATTTTATTATTTATGATGAGTGCACAACATATTTACTTAATAAACCAATTATTCATGATGATGCATTTAATAGTTATATTCATACAAATCATGTGAATGAATATCATCTTAAATCAAAAAATTTTGTTACAAAATTATATGAAGGTAAAAACATTAATTTGTTAAGACATGATGAGTATATTGATGAAAATATTATATTTTTAAATGGTTTTTGGACTGGATTTGATAATAAGACCGATGGGGTTCATATTGGATTAATTGAAAAATTATTTAAGGGAACAAAGTTAGAAAAATTTAAATTAACATCAAATATTGCTGAAGCAAATATATTAATAGAATCTGTACTAACAACACAAAGTTTAATACAGGCGAAACTTTGGAAGTATAAAATTCAACTATCAGGAGAGTCAAGAATATTCCCAAATTCTAATTATAATTTTGTTTTATCATCTGATAATCAAAAGGAAAATATTATTACATTTCCATTTGGATTTCAATTTATTCACACAAACAATTTGGCAGATAAATTAATCAATAGAAGTCTTATTACAATAATACCTAAACATTTTTGTTGTTGGATTGTATCAAATGGACAATGTGAAATTAGAAATAAAATATTTGAACAATTAAGCAAATATAAAAAAGTTCATTCATACGGTTCATACTTAAATAATATGGGTTTTACACTTAAATTTCCATATTGGAGTGAAAATTATCAAAAGTTCATGAGTAATTATAAATTTGTAATCTGTTTTGAAAATATAAAATTTGAAAAGTATATTACTGAAAAAATAATTAATCCTTTAGTTTCAAGATCTATACCAATTTATTGGGGAACTGATTATGTTAATGAAATATTTAATCCTAATTCTTTTTTAAGACTGGAAAATGAATCAGAACAAGCTATAGAAAGATTAGTATTAAAAATTAAAGAATTAGATGCAAATGATGAATTATATCTTCAAATGTTAAATGAACCAGCTATTTTAGATGTAGAAGAATTTGAAAAATATTTACCAGAAAATATAAGTAAAAATATTAATAAGTTGATCTAATTTGTGTTAAGTATTTGTATATATTTTTCTAATATATAATTATATACAAATGATTAATTTACTTATAACTGGTGGTTGTGGTTTTATTGGATCAAATTTTATTAATTGGATTGCTAAAACTAATAAATATAAAATAACAAATTTAGATGCAATGTATTATTGTGCATCTGAAACAAATATTGATGAAACAATTAGAAATTCTTCTTCTTATCAATTTATTAAAGCTAATTTAACTGATAAAAATTTTATTGATTGGATTGTTAGATTAAATAAAATTACTCATGTGGTACATTTTGCCGCACAGTCCCATGTACAAAACTCTTTTGAAGATTCACTTCAATTTACTATGGATAATGTGTTAGGAACTCATACTTTACTTGAAGTTTGTAGAAAATACGGCTTAATTGAAAAATTTATTCATGTGTCAACTGATGAAGTATATGGGGAATCTATGTTAGATGTTGATGAACAAAAGAAAACTGAACACTCTATTTTATGTCCTACTAATCCTTATGCTGCTACTAAAGCTGGGGCTGAACTTATAGCTCAAAGTTATGCTCACTCATTTAAAATGCCAATTATTATAACTCGTGGAAATAATGTTTATGGTCCTAATCAATATCCTGAAAAACTTATTCCAAAATTTATCAAACAACTTAAAGAATCCAAACCTGTAACTATTCAAGGAGATGGATCTGCAGTTCGTGGGTTTTTACACGTGGATGATACTGTTAAAGCATTTGAAGCTATTTTAGATAAAGGAGCAATTGGTGAAATATATAATATTGGATGTGATGATCATATGGAATATTCTGTTCTTCAAATAGCACATATACTTATCCAGTTAATTAAACCGAATGAATCACCTGACCAATGGATTCAATGGATTCAAGATAGACCATTTAATGATTCAAGATATTATATATCTAATTCTAAGTTAAAAGCTTTGGGTTGGGGTCCATCAATTGATTTACTTGAAGGATTAAAAAAAATGATATAAAGATAAACTAATCCAAGTAATAATATGAAGGTATTAGTTTATGGAGCAAAAGGTTGGATTGGTCAGCAAGTAATTAAAGAACTTGATGCCCAATCTATTGATTTTGTTGAAGGATTAGAAAGAGCAGAAAATATAGATCAACTTGAAAATGAAATTATTAATACAAATCCAACACATATAATGTCATTTATTGGTAGGACTCATGGGTTAGGATTTACAACAATTGATTATTTGGAACAACCAGGTAAAATAAAGGATAATGTTCGAGATAATTTATTTTCACCTTTAACACTTGCAATTCTATCACAAAAACATTTAATTCATTACACATATTTAGGTACAGGATGTATATTTGAGTATTCAGATAGCAAAACTATTTTTACTGAAGAAGATGTTCCTAATTTTTTTGGTTCATCATATTCAGTTGTAAAAGGTTATACAGATAGATTAATGCATTTGTTTGATAATGTGTTAAATGTAAGAATAAGAATGCCAATAACAAATGTAGATAGTTCAAGAAATTTTATTTCAAAAATAATATCATATGAAAAGATATGTTCTGTAGCAAATTCAATGACAGTACTTCATGATTTAATCCCAGTAATGATAGATATGGCAAAGAACAACCAAACAGGAACTATAAATTTAACTAATCCAGGAACTATTACACATAATGAAATTTTACAAATGTATAAAGAAATAGTTAATCCTAACTTCACTTGGAAAAATTTTACAATTGAAGAACAAAATCAGATATTAGCATCAAAAAGATCAAATAATCATTTAGACACAACTAGACTACTTAAGTTATATCCAGATACTTTACCTATCGATCAAGCTGTTAGAAAATGTTTAGAGAGCTGGGTTACAAACAAATAAAAAATTGATTAATTAAATTATTAGTATTAATTAATAATTTAATAATAATTTAATTATATGAGATTTCAACTATTTTCAGATTTACATATAGAGTTATCCAAGTCAGGTTCCTGGCCTAAAATTCCCAAGTTAGCAGATGTATTAGTTTTAGCAGGGGATATAGGTAAGATTGATACTTACGGATGGAAAGAATTTATGGGGTACTGTAATGAAACTTGGCCACATACTTTTTATGTATTGGGTAATCATGAATTTTATCATCATAACAAACCTTATGACAACTTACTTGATGAGTATAAGGGATGGATTGGATCTAATTGTCCTAATATTCACCTACTAGATAACTCGAGCTATGAACTTGATGGACATGTATTTTATGGATTTATTGGTTGGACTAGATCTTGTCAAGAATACACTTATCAAATTAATGATTATTATCAAATATGGGCTAAACCCAAGCTTAATATTACACCTCAATTTATTAACGAGTTGGCAAATAGTTCAGTAACCCAATTTAAAAGCTGGATGGGTTCAAGATCTGAAGAAACTAAAGCAAAGAAACTAATAGTTCTAACTCATTTTCCTCCAATTAGAGCAGGAACATCTAATCCAAAGTACTTAACAGGGGCAAATCAAACACGAATTGTTAACAAATACTTTGCTTGGGATCATATGGTTGAATCTGAGGCAATTGACAAGTCCCAAATTAAACTATGGATATCAGGACACACTCATTGGTCTTATGATTTTGTTGGATTAGATGGAATAAGATATTTATCAAATCAAGCAGGTTATAAACCAGAATTAGTTGCGGGAGAAACAGGTTTTGTATCATCTGCAGTGTTTGAAGTGTAAGAAAAATTGTCATGGGCTATTTTACTTTGTAAAAAATTGATATTTTAATTTATTTATTAGCTAACACATATATATTATTTTAATTAATTATAATAAAATGAATAATAGAATTATATATGATAATTATAATTTTGATAATTATAAGTTTGATATTTCACTTGGAGAATCAGATGTAAAAATTAAAATTTGTGATACTTTAAGTACAGATATATTTGAGTGTATGGTAAATGAAAATGATACAAATAAACATTCAGTATTTAAATTTTGTAAACTTTTAATTTGTGGACTTAGTAAAGAAAAAGATTTTATTTTTCAAATTACTAAAATTCCAGATAAAATTAAGTGTAAAATAACATACAAAAATGATTTTCTCGATGAAGAATATACAGAAGTTTTTACAGCAAATAAAATAGAAGAAACGCAAATTGAAAAATTAGAAAAACAAATTGTAAAACTAACTGCGCATATTAATAATATGGATAATCGTATTAACATGCTAGTAAAAGAAAATAATGAATTAAATAAATTAAAAGAAGAAATAAATAAATTATTTGAACATATTAATAAAATGGACAATCGTTTTAACATGCTAGTAACAGAAAATAATGAATTAAAAGAAAAAATAAAAACAATGGAATATATTGAAGTACCAGAAGAATTATGTTTTATGAATGGTAACAAAACTTTCTACAAATTTTTTCCTGTTAATAATAATAAAATGGAAATAGTTGGTTGTTGTGTTAATATAATACCAAATGATATATTTTTTAAAATCTGGGAATGTCCAATTAATTATCTATTAGAACCACCGAGAGAAAAATATTTTTCAACTTTGCCTTATGATATTTATATTCTAAATTTATATAAAAGATTAGATATTAAAAAAATAAAAACATTTTCTCATTATTGTTATAATAAAAATACTGAAATAGATAAAAAATTTGATTGTTTAGATAAATACTTGAGTTTTACAAATTGTATTTTTGAAGAAATTGAAATTAATATTGAAGTTATGGAATTGTATTCTTGTGTAAATAAATATATTGGTATTTTACAAAAATATTCAAATTATAAAAAAATTATAATTAAAATTAAAAATGGTTCATATGATGAAAGGAGTTTTGAAAACCATTGTAAGAAAAATAATATTGAGCTTATTCAAGAATATGCTTGAGAAAAAATTGACATTTTATTTATTTGTTAGCTTATTTTAATAATATTATTTTTAATATACTATGGATCAAACTTTTGAGACTGTATTTGGTAACTATACTGTACTTGTATCTTTAAATGAAAGAACAATTTATTTCAAGATAATTGATACAATTAATTTTACAATGTATGAAGGTAATACAGACCCCAAAGAATTAAGAGTTGGGTTCAAGTTGGCTGATATTTATCAAATTATTACAAAGGGTTTTAAAGGGGTAGATGGTTATAATGTTAAACTTTCAATTGGTTCAGGAATATGCAAGTTACTTATAGATGCAAAAGTTGGTGGATTTTTAGAAATTAATTTTGAGGTACTTCTAAGGGAGAAACTAATGTCAAATGATAGCCAGCTAACATTAAATTTTAACAAACTAGAACAAAAGCTAAATGCTGGCCTTGCAAAACTTAATCAAGAAATATCTACATTACGAGAAGAAAAAACTGATTTATTAAATATAATATCAAATACACAAATAGCAATTAAAACATTTCATAACAATTATGTTGGATACTATATAAATCAAGACTGTTTTATAGATATGAATGAGACAAAAATAGAAATATCACATACTAATAATAATTCTTCTCAAATTATATGGAAAGCAATTAAATCATTTTATCAATTAGAAGCATTAAAAATAACTGGTAGTTTTACTCACACTAATTTAAAATTATTTTTAAATAGTAGTTTAAAAGAACTTATTATTCAGTCAGATGGACAAAATTATATGCAAACAATTGAGGGAATAGAAAATTTTCCTCAATTAGAAAAATTAACAATAATTAATGTTCCCGGTTTAAAAGATATACCAACTATTTTAAAAAGTAGTCCAAATAAAATAAATTATATAAAAATACAAAGTTGTTCACAAGTTAATGTTATTGAATTACAGACTTATTGTAAAGATAATAATATTAAATTAGAAATTTCCTAAAAAATTGAATTTACTTTATATTTAAATATTAAATTATTTTATATTTATTAATTAATTAACACAAGCAATGGATCAAACTTTTGAGACTAAATTTGGAAATTATTCTTTGGTTTTATCTTTAAATGAAAGAACGATTTATTTCAAGATAATTGATAGTATTAATTTTACAATGTATGAAGGTAATCAAGATGCCAAAGAGCTAAGACTAAATTTTAGTCTTGAGGACACATACCAAATTATTACAAAATGTTTTAAAGCAGAATCTGGGTATAGTGTGAAGACATCTGTTAATTCGGGAGTATGCAAGTTGGCATTTTGCGCAATAGTTGGAGGATTTTTAAAAGTAAATTTTGAAGTTATGCTAAGAGAGAAGCTAATGTCTAATGACTCCCAGCTAACATTAAATTTTAACAAGTTGGAACAAAAGTTGAATGAAGGCCTAGGGAAGTTACAAAATCAAATAGAACAATTAGAATCAAGTATTAAAACAAAAAATGCACAAATAGATGATTTAACAAATAAATTATCTGTTGGACATATTTGTATTGCATATAATGGAATTCCTGGTACAGCAACTCATTTTGTATCATTAAATTCAACAAATTTAACTGTACAAGGCACAAAAGATTCATATGGTCATAAATTAGATTACATATCATATTTATACAAGCTAACTAATTTAACAATAAATCAATATTCATATCCACATATTCAATTTAGTAGTACAAGTTTGTTAAATTTGACAATTAACTGCCAGAGTCAACCAGCTTTAACAAGTTTAAATGGAATAAGACAACTACCTAATTTACAATATTTGTCAATAAATGCTGCACCAGGACTGAAAGATATTCCTTCTATTCTAAGTTCATACCAACATAAAATTAAAAGCATTACAATTCAGAACTGTGGACAAGTTAATGTTGTTGAACTACAAACTTATTGTCAAAAGAATCAAATTTCTTTGAATATATCATAAAAAAATTGAATTTACTTTATATTTGAATATTAAATTAATATATTAAATAAAAATATGTCACATAATTCTAAACCTGAAATTATTACTTATTTGGGAAACAAATATTTATATATTGATACATTTATATATGATTATAATAATTGTATTGAATTTATAGCAATTTGTGAGAAAAATAAAAATTTTAATATGTTTTTACCTAATTCTAATACTTCAATTAGTTCCGGTAAAAAGTCTAAAATTAATATTGAAGGTAAAACTATACTAACAACTTTATCTACATCAGCATCATACTGGGAGCTAAAAGAATTATTAAATATGTTGGAACCTAAACAAAAATTTAATAAAGATCAAATTGTTTGGTATTTAAATACAGAAAAAACAATTGAATCTCAACAAGTTCGAATTATTAAATATCATCCAAATGAAAATGATTATACTATTAGATTTCCAAATGGATCTGAAAAACAAACTATTGAAAGTTATTTGTTTTTAGAAAATCCTAATCTAAATTCTAATCCTAAATCCAATTTAATTTCTATACCAAAAGATAATATTAATATTTGTTTTGTTGGAGGAGTTTCAACAGGTAAATCAACTATTTTAAATGCTATATTTTGTGAACAGTTAACCCAATGTAAAATTAAACGTACAACAATGGTTCCAACTGTTTATATTGAAAATTCTTCAATTGATTCATTTGATCCTTCAACAATTTATAACACAATTGAAGAAAAGAATCAAGAAATAATAAAGTTAACTGAATCTGGTCATGGTCCTAAATTATCTAAAGAAGTATATGATGAACTAGTATTTAATGTTGGAAAGTTGGATATTAATATTTTACCTGATTCTTTTGTTAATGTTTATGATATTCCTGGACTTAATGATGCAAGAACTAAAGATGTTTATTATGAGTACTTGGAAAGTAATTTTTATAAATTTAATCTTGTTGTGTTTCTAGTTGATATTCATTCTGGGTTAAATACATCAGATGAAATAGACATTGTAAATTTTATTACTACAAATACTAGGCATCAACTTGAAAATAATAACAGGAAAATTTATAGTTTGGTTATTGTAAATAAAGCAGATGATATGCAGTTGGATGAAGATTCTGATAATCCAGACAAGTTGATTTTAACAGGTGAGTTGGCAGAAATGTATGAACAAGTTGAAAATACTATTAATGCGGAATTTGCTCGTAAAGATTTATCAGAACATCTAATTGGAATTATCCCTCTGTGTGCAATTGATTCTTATTTATATCGAATGGTTAAAAAACATGGACAGGGCTTTAAACTTAGTCCTGAACAAATTTTAAAGATTGGAATAAATGAAAATGGTAAAAAGTTTAGTACTTTAAAACCATCTGTTCAAGAAGCCAAAGTATATGAAATTTTAAATGATTCTAATTTTATTGAAACTATGATTAAGTTATCTGGTTTTAGTTCACTAGAAAAGATTTTACATAACTTTTTATCTCAGGGCAACACAGGAAAACAGATAAGAATTGATAATCTACTATATGATTTAAGAAAGTTAGAGAAGTTAGAAACACTCCAAGATAAATCTGGTTGGTTTGATTTAGATTTAGTAAATTCAACTGTAGAAAAGTATAGTTCGATATACTTGGCAATTAAATCAATTGATTTGCAATTATACAATGAATATATGAGTTTGATGGCTAAACAAATTGAAGACCTACTCCAAGCTCATATTTTAGACTTAAATGTAGAAAAAGAAGAATTATTAAGATTGTATATGGAATTTGTTGAACAGATAATTGTCAAGTATTTCAATCAATTTGTTCAAACAGATAAACTTCCTGAATATTTGACAAATAAATTAATTGGCATGATAACACAAGAATTAAGTTCAACTTTAACAATCAAATCAATGGACAAAATATTTAATTTTGTCAAACGAATAAATAAGTTTGATTCTCAGACTATAAACCAATTGCTAAATGTGATTGTTGGAAATATTTATCAAGAAAATACAATTAATTTTTCTTCAGAAGGTATTAAACAATTAATTGAATTAGTAAATGATTTTATTGGTCTTGGTATTCAAGTTTCTCAATTCTTAAGATTTTTAATAATAAATCGAATTTCTTCAACTGTAAAGAAAAATGATATGCTAATAAAAAAGTTAATGATATATCAAATGTATGGAGAAATACCTATTTGTAACTATATTAATAGTCAAATTGATCCAAGAGATATAAATTTAAAATACTATATTGAAGGTTTAAATGAAAGAATACTTACAAGTTCTGCACATGAACTAGATCTATTTTATTTGAATTATGAAAAGTCAAACTGTAGTATAAATTTTAAAGTATAAAGAATATTGTAAACCTAGTAATCAAATTTGTCAAATTCTTCAATTCTTTTATTTGGATTTTCATCCTTTGGACATATATGTTGTAGCACAATATTTCCTGAATTGTCTTTTATTCTATAATTTATACTATCATAACACCCATATGCATCTGTAAATGCAGATATACTTGTTGAATAGTTTTTATTCTTATTAATTTTACAATACAAATCTACACAATTAAATTTATTTCTTTTACATAAATTAATAAATAAATTTTGATCTAAATTAACATACTCAGTTATTAAATCTTTATTACTTGCATAAATTTGTTCTGCTTTTTCTATATTATTAGACAAACAAGCAGATTTAAATATTTTAATTAAATTAACATCTGTGGATTTATTTATCAAATCTGTAAAAATATCAAAACTTGATCCTAATGCTGATGTATTTAATTCGAGTAATTTATTGTAGTTTGGGTTTTCAACTAATTTTAACAAATGCAAATAGATATCAAGAATTTGTGTTTGTTTATATTTAACTCTTGAATATCCTTGAACAGTTTTTTCTAAAAGTTTATTTATTTGATCTATAGATGGATTAACTAATTCAAATAAATACAAGAAATTTATATAATTGCCATATTTACATGCAGATACAAGCCCTAAATATAAATCAAAATTAAAAACAAAATTTTCAACAATATATTTCAAACATTCTAAATCTGCATACCCAGCAAGTATTTCAAATGCATAAAAATTACGTTTTGTTAAAAAATCTACACTTGCATATTTTTGAATTTTTTCAAAATTACTGTAAGAACACTTATTTATAAAAGAATCATAACTTTCAGGATTTCTAAAATATGAATCTCCATGTAAACAACCAAAAGCTATCATATTAATAAGAGACATATTTATATATTAATTTATAATCATATTATTTCTTTAAGCTATTTGCAGAAGCATGCAAGTCCACATAGTAGCTCACACAAATAAACACAACAATTTGTTTTTAATTTTGTTTTATCATTAGAGTTTAATAAATTAGATTTATTAGTTGTATTAGTTTGATCAGTTGAATCATCAAGATCAATATAATCAGTAGAAGTTGATGGGTTAATTGAATAAGAACGTTCCATTGAAATTTAATATAATTTGATTTATTTGTTTTATTCAAGTAATTTAATAAATCAATTTTTACCTATAAAGGTTAAATAGACTATGGATATTTTTATTTAAAGGTATAATAATAAATAAACATATCATAATGGTTAAAGTAGGATTTATTACTGGAATTACTGGACAAGATGGTTCTTATCTTGCTGAACTTCTTCTTGAAAAAGAATATATTGTTTATGGGATGATTAGAAGATCTTCAAGTATTAACACTAAAAGAATTGATCATATTTTCTCTAACCATAATTTAAAGTTAGTTTATGGAGATTTAACTGATTCAACTAATATCAATCATATTCTAGCCAAGATTAAATCATCACATCCAGACATGGAAAGATTGGAAATTTATAATTTAGGAGCTCAATCACACGTTCAAGTCTCATTTGAGATGCCTGAGTATACTGCCCAAGTAGATGCTGTGGGTACGTTAAAATTGTTAGAGAGTATTCGAGCTAATGGATTGGAAGGGGTTGCGCGATTTTATCAAGCATCAACTTCTGAACTGTTTGGTTTGTCAAAAGGTGAAAAGTTTAACGAACAAACAGAAATGTATCCACGATCTCCTTATTCATGTGCAAAACTTTTTTCCTATTGGATTGTGAAGAATTATAGAGAAGCTTATAATATGTTTGCCTGTTCGGGTGTGCTCTTTAACCACGAAAGTGAAAGAAGAGGCGAAACTTTTGTTACTAGAAAAATAACTTTAGCTTTAAATAAAATTTTAAAAGGGGAATCAGATCGGTTGGTCTTGGGAAATTTAGATAGTTTACGCGACTGGTCTCATTCACAAGACCATGTTAAAGGCATGTGGATGATCTTACAACATGATACTCCTGTTGATTATGTGCTAGCTTCAGATGAATGTCATAGTGTTAGAGAATTTGTTGAAATGGCCTTTAAACTCCGTGGTTTTGATATTGGATGGAAAGGTGAAAAAGGAAGTGTTAATGAAATAGGTTACGATAAGTTAACTAATCGAGAGCTAATTTTTATTGACCCTAAATATTTCAGACCATCGGAGGTACCATATTTATGCGGGGATTCAAGTAAAGCAAGAACTGAGTTAGGATGGAAACCTAAAATTTCATTTAAAGAGCTAGTTGAAAGGATGGTAAATGCTGATTGTGGAAAATAAAAAAATATCTATATTTAATATATATTTAATATGGATAAATCTTTTATATTGTTACTTGTATGTTTGGTTGTTATATTTGTGTTAAGTGGGAGTGTTGCCGAAACATTTGTTGAAACTTTTGTATCAAATGATCCCAAAGGATTTGTTAATGGATGCAATGCCTTAATAAAAGAAAAAGTTAATGTTGATAGTTTAATTGCAGCTGGAGGATGTGCTAATTTATCCGGTCCTGAAGATCAAGCTTTACAATCTAGAGATTCAATTAATAAAAAAATGATTTGTAAAGATTTAACTTCTAAAAAAATAATGTTAGCTTCTGAACAACCTTCTTGGTGTGATAGAGTTGGACAATCAGATAAATCAGGTCTAGTTGATCCAGCCACATATGTCCCTCCAACTGTTTTAGATGGACCTGAATATATGGAAACTCAATATTCTAAAGTATTTGGTGCTCTTGCCCCCAATGATATTGGTTCATCAAATTTAATGTCATTTGTTGACATGGAAACACCTGTTTCAAATGGTTCACTTGCTCCTACACTTAAATAAGGTTAAAACTATTTAAATATAATATATTCTATATTTAAATATGTGTGGAATTATTGGTTATTTAGGAGCAAACAGCTTTATTGATTATGTGATATCTGGGCTTAAACTGGTTCAAAATCGAGGTTATGATTCTGTTGGTGTAGGAACCATATCTAAAAATACAACTGATTCATCTAATCAAATTCAAGTTATAAAATATGCTTCAACAAACACATTTAATTCATTAGAACAAGTTGAAAAATCAATTGAGTCTAACTCAGAATTTACAAAGTCAAATATTGGTATTGGTCATACTCGTTGGGCAACCCATGGGGGTAAAACAGATATTAATGCTCATCCCCATATGGATACCAAAAATCGAATTGCGCTGGTCCATAATGGAATTATTGAGAACTTTTCTGAACTAAAACATGCTCTTCAAAATAAAGGATATCAATTCAAATCATCAACTGACACTGAGGTGATCGCTGTGCAAATAGGATATTGGTTAGACCAAGGTTTTGAAATAGCAGAATCAATTAAAAAAACAGTTCAAATGTTAAGAGGAACTTGGGCTTTGGCAATAATAGATTCATCAAACCCATCTAAACTTTGGGTTACTCGTAATGGTTCCCCTCTACTTTTGGGTTTAGATGATTCATTTGTTATGGTTGTTTCCGAACAAATAGCTTTTGGCTCTTATATTAATAAATATGTGGTTCTAGATAATCATGATTTAATTGAGGTTACATATAATGATGCAACTGCAAGTGTGTCATTTTCTAAAGATATTCATATGTATGGAATTAAAACAAAGTCAGCTCAAGAAATCCAACTAACCCCTGAACCTTACAGATTCTGGATGGAAAAAGAAATTCGAGAACAACCAGATGCAGTTACTCGAGCATTAAATAATGGAGGAAGAATAGAATCATCTTGTACTGTTAAATTAGGCGGATTAGATGGAGCTAAAACACGACTTCTAGAACTAGATCATTTGATTTTATTAGGTTGTGGGACTTCGTTTAATGCAGGACTATGGGCACTCCCACTATTTAAGTCTTTGGATATTTTTGACACTGTAGGAATATATGATGGTGCTGAGTTTACAATAGGGGATATACCAAAACGTGGTAAAACAGGATTGGTACTTTTATCTCAATCAGGTGAGACCAAAGACTTGCATAGATGTTTGGATATAGCTAAGGACTATGGATTAATAACAATTGGGGTTGTAAATGTAGTTGATTCAATGATACCTCGGGAAACAACTTGTGGGGTTTATTTAAATGCAGGAAGAGAGGTAGGAGTTGCATCAACCAAGTCATTTACTTCTCAGTGTGTAGTACTAACTTTGATTGCAATTTGGTTTTCACAGTGCAAAGGCACATGTTTGGAAAAACGTAGAAAAATAATATCAGATTTAAGAAATTTATCCTGGCAAATAGACAATGTATTAGCCCAATGGGAACAAATCAAGCCATTAGCCCAGACAATAAAATCAAATGGTTTAAATTCATGTTTTGTTTTGTCTAAAGGTTCAGACGAAGCAATTGCTAGAGAATCAGCTCTTAAACTCAAAGAGATTGCATATATCCATGCAGAAGGGTTTAGTTCATCAGCATTAAAACATGGACCATTTGCTTTAATAACTCCTGGGCTACCAATCTTTATTTTAGATACTAACCCAGAGCACCATGACAAAAATACTAATGCATACCAAGAAGTTAAAGCTCGAGATGCCCATGTGGTGCTAATAGGTTCAGATAATACCTGTGAACTTATAACAGATTATTCCAAAACATTTGGAGGTATACTTGCAAATATATATCTACAAATACTCTCATTTGAACTAGCCATTGCCTTAGGAACCAATCCAGACTATCCTAGAAATTTGGCCAAAGTTGTAACAGTTGAATAAGTTTGTTCTTAAGCAAACTAAATCAAGTTCTTTAGACAGTTAAATAAAATGAATTAAATAAATGTATTATTAATTTATTTAATCTAATTTAATGTTTTAAATTTAAGCTTTAGTAAAAAGTAATTCAAATTCACTACTAGTTTTACGTCTGTAAACAACGGTTGTAAGAGAAGGAATTGTATTGGTAGTATTACCATTGTGTACTAATTTAGCTACTGAGGCTTTGTTTTCAACAACAACATATGCGGAGTTCTTAGTAAGTTCATTATCCATTAGTTTGAAAGTGGTTGAAGTGTTGTCAAGAGCTACATATTGGATTAATCTAAGACCAGCAAATACAAGTTGATTTCCGATATTAACATTGTTAGCATATACATTTTCACTAAATGAAGAATTAGCAAATACAACAGCATGAACGGCTTCTCTCTCAGTTATGATCTTAGAAGTAATGGTAGCAGCAGTTACTGACAAGTTGGTTAAGTTTAATCCAGGAATATTTCTACCCTTGAATGAAATAGTAGCAAATACAGGGTTAGCATTAGAATCATATGCAATTGAAGTAGCATTGGTTTGAGCAGTGAAGTATAAGTTAGCATTGACATCAGGAAGACCAGCTGCAGTAACAAATCCAAGTTGAGGAGCTCCAAGTCTAATAATATTTCTAATTTTGGTTGCTAATGAGTTATTTCCAGATACATCAGTAGGATTAAATCCTACAGTACTTAACCAAGCATTGGGAGTAACACCCTTGGGTTGTCTGTTTCTAATAGTAACTTGCATGGTAGAAGTTGTGTTAATAGGAACAAATGATGGAGTAATAGGATCAATTGAAAGAGTAGGTCTGGGTAAGAATACTAAACGTAATCTGTTTTTATTGGAATCAGATGAAATCTTGTTGTATCTATTAATAGTATTATAAAAGATATCAACAGTTCCAACGAATGATCTAACATATAAGTAAGAATAGTTAAAGTTTACAAATCTAGAAATGCAGTTATTTGATTGTAAACCTGGTGAACCACCAGAAGCACTGATAACAGTTCCAGTAGCAATCTTACTTCCAGATTTTCCATATGAGAAGTATGCAGCTACAGGAGTTTGACTTACATCATAGTCAGCAGCAACAACAGTAATAGCAACACCAGATAAATCTAAAGTGTGTCCAGTTTCACCCATAAATTCAGGTCTTGCAAGGTCTAAGCAATACATATTATTTGAACTTCCTGCTAACCAAGAATAAGCTCCAAAAGAATCTTGAGTACCAATGTTCATTTGAGTAAAAGTTGGTATTTGATCAAGAGCAAGTTTGACATCAGTATAAAGGATTACTGTGTTTTTATTACCTCCAAGATTACTATTTGCTAATTCAGATGCTTTGTAGTAAAATAAGATTTGTTTGTTAGAAGTACCATAAATAGTACCATCAGCATCAGTAATCAAATAGTTCAAACTGAAGATGGAATCAATTGATATCTTGGTAGAGTTAAATGACATATCAACATAGAAGTTTCCACACAAGTCACTCATGTTAGTAAAAGTTAAAGATTTGGTAGTTCCATTGGTTGAAATATCGGTTTTAGTTCCGGAAATGTCTAAAAACTTAACAATATTACTAGGATCAATTAATGTGATAGTTAAAGATGGAGAATTTACAGTATCCCACCAAGCGGGTCTAATAATGCTGAATGAAAGATCAATATGTTGATCAGCATTTTGGACAATATAACCAGATAAGTCCAATGTGGTAGTACTAGGATTATCTGGATCTTCGGAAGGATCAGAAGGATCATGATCAAGAATTTGCATAATATCATTGGTATTAGCAGGTCTAAAAGTAGTTAAGTTGTAGTTAAATGATAGATCAAGAGCACTTAATGCAATATAATCGGCAACGTTTGAGATTGTGTATTTATGTACAGTTGTGCTATTTTCAGAAATGTATGCAACTAAATATAATTTGTTAGTTCCAAATTGTTTGGGGATATAAATATCACTAACAAAGTTATCACCAATCACAACATTAAAATCAAAAGCACTTACATCTTGTGAAACAAGAGTATTAAGTAATCTGGTTGATTCAGACCATTTTACATCAGCAGTAGTTGCAAGAGTAGTTAATTTTTCATCAGTATAAATTTTAACATTAAATTTATCAGTAGGAGCAATACCGTTAGCATTTCCGTTTAAGGATAATCTAACAGTTCCATTTGCTTTATTAGGAGTAAGTACAACATTAGAAGAATATTTAGCATCAATGGAAAATGATTTGGTAACAGTTGAAATATTCAAGTTATTTTTTGATACATCATTAGCAAAGTTGTATCTAAGCCAGTCAAAGTTAAGATTAAAGTTTCTTGAAGGTAATTTACTTACATTTGACCAAGAAAGATCAATTGCATAAGAGTCAGAAATATCTCTTAATTTAAACCAAAGACCAGTAGTTGCGTTGAAAGAAAGATCAGAACCAGTTACAATTAATTGAGAAACAGATTGACTAGAAAGATCAGTAAATTTAAGGGCATTAGAGCAAATATCTAATACATTATCAATTAAATTGGTTGTTGTACCTGATCTATAAATAGATAATCCAAGAGAAATATCATTAAGATTAACTGCAATATTAGAAACATTTGGTACAACTCTGATATTATATAAAAGTTTGTTGTTGGAGTGAGTAGTATTTTTACTTATATCTGAAGTAATATTGGAATCATCTAAATTAACTCTAAATTTTAAGGTTTGGTCAAATTCAGATAAAACAGATTTAACATCCTCATTTACTTTAAAATTACTTACAATAGGAGCAACAAATCCAGGGTGAACAGAAATTTTAAAGCCTGCGGTTTTGTGTGAAGTAAAAAGACCATCTTGAACAGCTAAGGTAAAGTGCCAAGAACCAATCTTGTTTGCAGGGATAATATAAGGAATTCTAACATTGTTTGCACCAGCAGGAATAGAAATTGATGAAGGAATTACATTTTTAATTGAAAGATTGGGAAGCAAAGCAACATTATTTGAAATATCTTCTTGAATTAAAGCTCCTTCGGATTCAATTAAAAGTTTAGCATTAGGAGTTAATGCATTAACAGATACATCAATAAAGCCGGTTTGAATAGTTGTTGCACTTGCAAAAATGAGATTATCGGGTTTAACTGCACCCATTTTAACAATTTTAATGTTAACATTGTTTGAAACATCAGAACCAGATGCATTAGCTAATCCACCAGGAATTAAGTTAAGTCTGGTTTGAAGATTAAAACTAATATCTAAGTTAGCAGAAGCATCAGTAGGAGGATTGAAGTTAAAAGCACTTACATCAATTAGTAATCTATTAGATTGTTTATTATATAAGTTTAAGTCAGTAATCCAAGGAAGTGCAGTAAGAGAACCAACAACACTGTTAAAAGAAATATCAGCAGCAGTTCTTAAAGCAGTATCAATGGTGTTGGTATAAGATGTATACCAAGGGTTTCCAGCTTGATCTTGAAACATAACGTTTAACAAATTATCAATTGGAACAGAAAGCAAGTTTCCAGAAAGGTCTTTAACAGGGACAGCTCCAGATCTGTTAGTTGCATAAAATTTATATTTGTAAAGAGAACCAGAAATATCGTTTCCAGAAATTTCATTCTTATAAATTTTACCAGCTGAATCAACCCAATAGTTATTATCAGTATCTTTGGTTAAGCCATAGGTAAGTCTTTTGTCAATCACATTACCAGATGCTTCAACAACAACAGCACTGGTATCCATGTACCAAACAACATTAATATTTTGTTCACCAGTAGAAACAGGATAGAGATTATCTTTTGACATTATATATAACATAAATATACATTTTTTTTTTTAGAAAATGTGTATGAAAATATTTTTTTAATTAAATTATTTTCTATACTAAAGTTTTTATTATTTTTATCACATAATTCTGTTCATCTATGTTGATCTCGCCATAACAAGGCAGATTGAAAATTCTATCACATACACTGGTTGTAAAATCTAAGCCTGTTGAAACAATTCCAGAAAAACATTCTTGTGATGATAAAGGTACTGGGTAAAATATAGCAACATTAACTCCTGAAGCCTTTAGTTCTGCAACTATCGCATCCCTTTGAGATTTATCTTTAGCTAAAATGCTATACTGGGCCCACACATGGGAACAGCTATTAGGAACTTGTGGTAGTTCTAAACCTAGCCCTTCAAGTTCTTGAGAATAGTATTGAGCACAAGCTCTTCTTGCATCTAGAACTTGATCTAAATAATTCATCTTGACTTTGAGGACTGCTGCTTGAATTGTGTCTAGACGAGAATTCATTCCAATATATTTATGAACAAATCTTTCTAAACCTCCATGTGATTTAATTGCACGAATTTTTTTTGCTAGTTCTCCATCCTTAACAAACACAGCTCCTCCATCTCCATAACATCCTAAAGGTTTTGTTGGGAAAAAAGAAGTTGTTGCAATATCAGACCAAGTACAAGAACATGAAACCCAACCATCACGTTTAGCACCAAAACTTTGTGCTGCATCTTCAATTACTGCCAAGTTGTGCTTCTTTGCAATCAAATAAATTTGTTCTAAATCAGGAACTAGTCCATACAAACTAACTGGGAGAATTGCTTTGGTTTTTGAAGTGATCTTACTTTCAATCTTTGTCCAATCCATACAAAATGTTGTGGGATCAATATCAACCCAAATAGGACTAGCTCCAGTCATTGCAATAGTTTCGGCAGATGATATCCAAGTGTGAGCAACAGTTAAAACTTCATCTCCAGGACCAATACCTAGACCTAGTAACGCAATAAAAATAGCATCTGTGCCGTTAGCACAAGTAATAACATGGGGTGCGCCAGTATATAGTCCAAGTTGCTTTTCAAGTTCTCCAACTTGTTTTCCTCCAATAAAGTTACCCACAGTTAACACCGAATCAATTGCAGCTCTATAATCAGACTCGTGGGCTTTAAAATCTCTGGTAGGATCATACATTTGAATAGGGAATTTAATACTTTCCATTGTGTTTATTTATAATTAAATGATTTTATATATTTTTAATTTCAGACTTAAAAAAATAAACATTAAATTAGAATTATATGGAAAATTATAATTTATGTTTTGTTAATTTTAATTCAAATGATCAAATAGATAGTTTTATTAATGGAATTAAAGAAATTTTAGAGGCAAATATTTTTATTAATAAAGATAAATTTGATTGGTCATTTTCTAG